>ENA-OUVC01000107-OUVC01000107.1-marine-metagenome-genome-assembly--contig:-NODE-107-length-59104-cov-3.688448_pt1 | contig 59104 bp, 44 predicted proteins | sample MGYA00248622_ERZ508571 | MGnify/ENA primary metagenome ERZ508571 (study PRJEB26236, sample SAMN06267175) | marine metagenome | isolation source: Columbia River Estuary | place: USA:Columbia River Estuary... | reverse complement strand
AATGGTATCGCGGACGATTTTTATCACAGTATCACGAACGATCCTGATCACAGTATCACCAACAAATCTCTCTGTAACTTCCACCGGAGGAGCTATACTATCATTATTGATTTCCTCTTCGTCGTATTCGTCGGTGTAACGATGACAGTCGCCAATTTTTGACCTGAACCCAATATAAAAACTAGCCCCTTGCGTCCCTGTATTTCTCATGAAATTACCCAATCCCCAAAGGTTGTTACTTCCGATAATAACTGGACCAAATCGCACAAAACCACCCACTTGCACTTCCGTATAGTCGTTGGCTATGCTAATAGGCATGCCGTATTCGAATCTCTCCCCTTGAAATCTAGGCACGAAGCTCAGAGAGGACGAACGTCGAAGACCAGGCATATCCACCGGTTTTAAACTATGCACCAAATAACCACCCAAGTGCCATTTGCCGGAGCGAATATCCATTTGCATATTGAATGCCATGGGCGTGTAAGTGGTAAATGAACGAAGCGGATTAGCGCCCACTTTCTCTGCTGCCGTTCCAATTTGATCAAATGCATTGGGGCTATGATTCACACTGTTAACACCGTATATCTGTCCAATTGCAAATGCTGAATCCATTTTATATATACCATTGGTTACACCCATCTGGTAGCGAGTGCCATCATGAGAGATGAAACCAACATCGGTTAAACTCGCGCCAAATTTGACTTTATAGGTACGCTGTAATTCACGTTCACAGCCCGTAAATGACCTCAAATCCAGCTTCATTCCCGGTCTGATCTCGTACATAAATCCTAAATCAAAACCCGCACCTACTCCAGACATCGAACCAAATTTTAATCCCAATGGCGCATTCATTGTACTGGATGCAGATTGAGCATCGGTAAACATATAAGCACCATACAATTGATTGACCTGTAAATCATTGTTTCCTTTGTATTGCAAGTCCAAACTACTCGCACTCAAATGTGCAGCGCCCATTCCTATTAATAATTTTGTGGTCGCACCCCACTTAAATGCAGAGGCCCCTTTTCTAGCATTTGCATCGCCGGCATACGAACCAAATGAGAAAAAATATTCTTGGTATTTATCGGTGTTAAACGCAAATGGTGTTTGATTTTTGATGGTTCCGCCTATTTTCTTGTCCCATTCCGACCTGCCGTATCGTAAAATATTCCCTAAATCTGGATTTACCCCCTGGAAATTGAAACCTGAAACCCCTTTTATTCCTAATCCAAAACCCACTTTATTGTCGGCCATAAAGAACATCGACGGACCATAGGTCTCATTCAAATAATTCAAGCTCCAATTCTGATTTTCAGATTTTGGCATCCAAGACTGATCCATGCGTAAACTGCTCGATTCACGTTTCCATGAATTTGCAAAACTGCTTTGAGCATCCAACGACGTACCCCACCAGTTTACATAAACCCTCTTAGAATAGTTCGATGCAACATTCGCTGGATTCATAAACACCGAATAAGGCGTATTCAAATCACCCACTACCAAACCCAAAGGTTGCTGAGCAAAGAGATGACCCGCGCAAGAAAAAATTAATGCGAAAATGGCTGTTTTAAAGCGGTTGAAATTAATGATAGTTTTCATTTATGGGAAAAACCAAAGTTATGTCAATGATTGTAAAATGCCTATCTAACCAATATTATACCAATTTTCATCCCCCCAATGATTCAATTTGACGAATGATGTAAATAAACTGTGAAGCGTATCTTAAATTTGAGACCCTTACTATGAAAAAGTTTCTCAAGTATTTTATTACCCTGTTGAGCGGATTTGCTCTAGGCATCATTTCAATTGCTTTGGTATTTGACATTTTCATCTCTGGACTCACCTCTCAAATTGGTAATTCAAAGGAAGAAGAATTGTCTGAATCAACCATCCTAAATCTAACTTTAGGTACAGAAGTCACTGAACGAAGCACCTCTAACCCACTAGATGAAATCATTTCTGCTGCCAGCAATGAATCACCTGCATTGGGGCTCGACGATATAATCAACGGACTTAAGAAGGCTAGCAAAGACAGCCAAGTGAAAGGCATTTATTTGGATTGCGGTAGTTATGGCGGCGGAATGGCCACGGCGGAGGAGATTAGAAATGCTATTTTGTTATTTAGAAAGGCGGGTAAATCTGTTGTGGCTTACAGCGGATTGTATTCCGAATTGGGCTATTACATTGCATCGGCTTGCGATAAGGTTATTTTAAACCCTAGAGGATTTCTTGAAGTGGATGGGATATCAGCCAAATTTGTCATGTACAAAGGCCTGTTCGACAAATTAGGGGTTGATTTTCAGGTTTTTCGCGTTGGCAAATTCAAATCGGCGGTAGAACCTTTCATTCAAAAGGAAATGTCCGAAGCCAATCGCGAACAAGTCACAGCCTACATCACATCGTTGTACAAATTTCAAATCAAAAACATCGCATCAAGTAGAAATTTGCAAATGGATTCTGTTTGGCAAATCGCGATGCAATCCAAGGCGCAATTACCCAAAGACGCAAAATCATTGGGCTTGGTTGATGCCTTAGAGTATGAAACAGAAGCAAAGAGCATCGCGGCCAAAGAGGCTAAAATGAGACCGGAAACAGCCCATTGGTTCGATTTTGCGAAATATGCAAAAGACGCCGACCCCTATGCTTATAGTGAGAATAAAATTGCAGTGATTTATGCCGTGGGTGAAATCATGCCAGGAAAACAGAATCCAAATGAGCAGATTGGTAGCAAAACCTTTATCACACAGTTACATAAAGCCCAAAAAGATGAAAGTATCAAAGCCATCGTAATTCGTATAAACTCTCCAGGTGGAAGCGCGTTTGCGAGTGATGAAATGGCCCATGAAATCATTGCCTGTAAAAAAGTAAAACCCGTGATCGTTTCTTTTGGCGATGTTTCTGCTAGCGGCGGTTACTACATGGGTTGTGTGGCAGATAGTATTTTCGCCTTACCCAATACAATTACGGGATCCATTGGCGTATTTGCCTTGTTACCAAACACAGAAAAACTTTTCGGCAATACCATGGGACTCAATTATCAAACGGTAGAATTGGGTGAATTGTCGGCTGGATGGCGCCCTGACAGAGCCTTAAGCCCTAAAGAACAAGAAAAAATGCAGTTGATGGTCAATAGCATCTACGATGATTTTATCACCACTGTTGCCAACGGAAGAAAATTAACCAAAGGGAGAGTTTCTGAATTGGCCGAAGGTCGCGTCTATACTGCCGAAGATGCACTACCATTGGGATTGATTGATGGGCTTGGTGGGATAGACAGGGCCATTACATCGGCTGCAAGGAAAGCACAAATCAAGGAATACAGAGTGGTTAAATTCCCTGAAAATGAAGATTGGTTGAGTCAAATTTTACAAGCCGATGAGGTGAGTAAAGCAAAATTCAGAGCACTAGCCAAGACCACCGGAATTGATCTAAAGACTTTGCAACAAATCGATCAGATTCAGTACCTCCGAGGACCCCAATACCTCCTACCTTGGTCGGTAAAAATGCATTGATCATCGATTGCTGCTAAAATTCCGCCCACCATGGAAACTTAAAACACAGAAATAGTTTCCAAAGCGAATTTTAATTCTTAATTTTGCGCCATATTATGGAATTGGTGCACAAAGTTCAACTTACAGCAGAGCGATTATTCAGTCGTTTCGGTGTAAAAAGTGTCACCATGGACGATGTCGCCAAGGAAATCTCCATATCCAAAAAGACATTATACAAGTGCTTTAGGGACAAAGAAAGCTTGGTTATGTGCACAATCGAATCGCACATGCAGGAAACGGAGCAAGCCATTAGCAACATTATAGCTGTTGAGGAAAATCCCATTTATCAATTGTACAAAATCACCCAGTACATAATCAGCAATCAACGTCGTTTCAGCCCTAGCATGATGTACGACCTAAAAAAGTATCATCCCAACAGCTTTCAGATTTTCGAAAAGCATAGAAGCAGTCACATCGTAAATCACATCAAACAGAACATCGAACTCGGAAGAAACACCGGACACTACCGAAACAATTTTGATGCCCTTGTCATTGCTCATAGTTTCTCGATGCTTTCGTTCAGTGTATTCGAGAGTTTGGAGCTGAATAACTTAGAAATTCCTCAAAATGATTTAGTCATAGAAATTATCCGATACCATTTACGCGGAATTTCCACATCAGAAGGATTAAAAATTGTAGATGAAATCGATTGGACAAACAAACCACAGAAAAATTAACATGAAACGCATAGTCATTCTTTCACTTCTCCTCGCCCAATTGTCGTTGCGCGCGCAGGAAGTCAAACAGTTCAGCCTCCAGGAAGCGTTGGCCTTTACGGAGCAAAACAACTTAAGTTACTTAAATGCACAATATGATGTGCAAATTGCGCAGGAAACGGTAAAACAAACCACTTCTTACGGATTGCCTCAAGTGAGTGCATCGGCGGGGTTCCAACAGTACCTTACCATCCCTGGCAACTGGGTAAACAATTTCACCAAAACTCCTGGATCTTCAGCCCCTGACTTTATCTTTTTACGTTTTCAGCAAGAGTTCAGTAGCAATGCTGCATTTTCGGTAAGTCAATTGCTATTTGATGGTACTTACATGGTGGGATTGCGTGCAAGCAAAGCATTCATGGGAATGAGCGACTTATTAAAGCAAAAAGCATTACGCGATGCGCAACTCAATGTCGCCAAAGCATATGTCACGGCGGTGTCTACCCAGAAAAACCTCGACTTAATCCAAACGAATATCACCTTATTGGAAAAGTCCCTTTACGATGTCACTGAAATGAACAAAGAAGGATTTGTTGAATCTCTAGATGTGGACCGACTCACCCTCTCTTTGAGGAATCTTAAGTTGCAAAAGGAAAAGTTAGAGAATGCAATTCTAATCACAAAAAATGCCCTAAAAATGCAAATGGGATTGTCGCTAGAAACTGAAATTACATTAACTGAAGACCTTGACAAGTTGGAGAATTCATTGAGTATTGACGACATTGCTAAGAGTTCATTCTCTAGCAGTAACCGCATCGAGCACAAGTTATTGGAGCAAAGTATCACACTTGGGAACTTAGATAAACAGCGATACAAGGCAAGTTCATTGCCTTCTGTTGTGGGTTTTTATCAAAATCAAAAAAGCACATTGCGCAGTGAATTTAACTTCTTCCAGAGCAACTTACCTGTGAACAATTCATGGGTCCCCTCCTCTGTCTATGGCTTCAACCTTAGAGTGCCAATTTTTGCAGGCGGATTAACACAATCCAAAATTCGCGAGACCAACATAAAAATCGAAAAGGCTAAAAACGACATGGCCAATTTTGATCGATACGCTGCCTTTGAATACACCAATGCAATCAACAGCTACGAAGTCAACATCCAACAAGCAATCAACCAAAAAGAGAATCTGGTATTGGCACAGAAGATATACGACAAAGCGAATTTGAAGTATAAGGAAGGCGTTGGAAGCACCTTAGAAATCATGCAAGCAGAAACAGAGCTTCGCACTGCCAACAACAATTACATGAATGCCATTTACGACTTAGTCATTTCAAAAATCGATTATAGAACCACAACAGGAACACCTTTAAAATAAAAAATCCATGAAACGCAACATCATATTATTCAGTGTATTGGCCACTTTGGCCATCAGCGCATGCGGAGGCAAGAAGACCGCCGAAGACAATAAACAAGCCAAATTAGACGCGCTTAAAAAAGAGATTGCCAAATTGCAGTCTGAGGCAAGTGCTCTTGAAAAAGAGATCGATCAAAAATCAGGAAAAATCAATGGTAAGGCCGTTGAAATCACCGAAATCAAGAAGGGTGTATTCCAAAGTTACATCATGATCGAAGGATCCGCCGATGCCAATGAAAGCACCATCGCAACGCCTAAAGTCCCCGGAACCATCGTAAGAGTATTGGTTCAACCGGGCGCAAGTGTTACGGCCGGTCAAGTATTAGCCCAACTCGATAATACCACCATTTCTCAAGGTCGCAACGAATTGCAGCAACAAATGATCTACGTCACCACCCTTTTCGAAAAGCAAAAAAGACTGTGGGAAAAAGGCGTGGGTACTGAAGTTCAATATCTATCTGTGAAAAATCAGAAAGAAGCATTGGAGAAAAGCATGAAGACGTTGGAAACACAAATCGACATGTATAACATCAAGGCACCAATAACCGGAACCTTGGAAAGTGTTGATGCCAAAGTGGGTCAAGCCGTTGCCCCTGGCCTACCCTTGTTCAGAGTAATGAACTTGAGCAATATCAAAATCAAAGCAGATGTTGCTGAATCGCACTCCAAAAAAGTAAAGGCAGGTGATAAAATCAAAATTTTCTTCCCCGACCTTCAAACGGAAATTGATGCGAACATATCTTTTGCTTCTAAGTACATCGATCCATTGAATCGCACTTTCCGTGTGGAAACCAAATTGCCTCACGTAGACAATTTAAAGCCAAATATGATTGCAAAATTGAAAATCGTGGATTATGAAAATTCAAATACCATCAGTGTGAGTTCAAACTGTATTCAAACCACAGAATCTGGAAGCTATGTAGTGATTGCCAAAGCCCAAAGCAATGCAAAAGGCGAGGCCCAAGCATTTGTTGCCGAGCGCAGAACAATCATCACTGGTAAAAGCAGCGATGGCAAAACAGAGATCATATCGGGATTGAACGAAGGCGATTTGGTTATTACCACTGGTTACCAAGAATTGAATACCGGTCAAGCCATTACTGGTGGCTGGATGTCGGGCAAATAATCCCAAAAAAATGAGCAAATTTAAAGAATTTAAACCCACGAGCTGGAGTATCGATAACAAAACCAGCATTTATATCATGACGATATTTATCAGTATCGCCGGGATATTTTCATATAATTCGTTGCCAAAAGAGCAGTTTCCTGACATCGTTATCCCAACGATTATCGTTCAAACGGTATATCCGGGTTCATCGCCAAAGGATATCGAAAACCTAATCACCAAACCACTTGAGAAGAAAATCAAATCTATCAGCGGTGTAAAAAAACTTAAAAGCAATTCGATTCAGGATTTCAGTATAGTAACTGTTGAATTCGATACCGACGTCAAGGTAGACTTGGCCAAGCAAAAGGTGAAAGACCAGGTTGACAAAGCGAAGAGCGATTTACCAAACGATTTAAAAACCGACCCTATTGTTCAGGAAATCAACTTTTCTGACATGCCGGTTATGTATATAAACATCAGTGGAAACATCGATTTGCAGTCATTGAAGCGCTATGCAGAGATCGCAAAAGACAAGATTGAGAGTTTACCGAGCATCACACGTGTTGATATTGTTGGTGCTTTAGACAAGGAATTACAGGTCAACTTGGATTTGACAGCGATGGCAAGTACCGGTTTAACAATGGACGATGTAACCCGAGCCATTCAGTATGAAAACATGCGTATTTCTGGCGGTAATATTGACGTTGACCAAATGCAACGTTCTTTAAGTGTAAGCGGTGAATTCAATTCCAAAACGGAAATCGAAAACATCGCGGTTCGCACAGGAACTGGAGCCACGGTATATCTTAGGGATGTGGCCCAGGTGGTTGACGGATTTAAGGATAAAGAAAGTTACGCTCGCTTGGAAGGTAAAAACGTAATTACCATGAACGTGGTAAAAAGAGCCGGTGAGAATTTGATTTTAACCAGCGATAAGTGTCATGAAATTATCAAGGATTTACAGACCAGCGGAACCTACCCCAAAGAAATGGATGTTGTTTTCACGGGCGATCAATCGGTGAAGACAAGAACAACGGTTCACGATTTGATCAACACAATTATCATTGGCTTCATTTTGGTAACAATGATTTTGATGTTCTTCATGGGTGCAACAAACGCAATTTTCGTGGCCCTATCAGTTCCGTTGAGTTGCTTTATTGCATTCTTAATAATGCCTACGATTGGCTTTAGCTTAAATATGATTGTATTGTTTGCATTCTTGTTGGCTTTAGGGATTGTGGTAGACGATGCGATTGTGGTTATCGAGAATACCCACCGTATCTTTCATAAAGACAAATTACCCATTAAAGAAGCTGCGAAAAAAGCTGCTGGTGAGGTATTCCTTCCTGTTTTGTCGGGTACTATGACAACCCTAGCCCCCTTTATTCCATTGGCGTTCTGGAAAGGTATTGTAGGTAAATTTATGTTCTTCTTGCCTGTTACTCTAATTATTACGTTGTTGGCTTCGTTGTTGGTTGCTTACATCATCAACCCAGTGTTTGCTGTCGATTTCATGGAAGACGAGCATGCTGTGGAAGACAAAGCCAAAACCAAAAAGGCGGTTCGCAGAACAACGATCGTAATGGGAATCATTTCGATCCTCGGATATGTAGGTGGCGGATTTGGTACGGGGAATTTCTTCGTGACATTATTGTTGGTTTACCTAGCTCATCACTATTGGTTGAGGCATGTGATCGTAAAATTCCAAACCAAAACTTGGCCTTCGGTTCAAAACAAATACGAGAAGATGATCACCTATCTTCTAAAAAAGAACCACGCGAGACAGACAATTTTTGCAACCATTGTATTGTTAATTGGATCCTTCGTTATCACGGCAATCCGCAAACCAGGCGTAGTATTCTTCCCACAAGCGGAACCAAACTTTACTTATGTTTACCTGACGATGCCTACGGGTACATCGGCCAAACACACCGATAGCATTCTGAAAATTGCAGAAAAACGTGTTTTTAACACCATCGGAAAAGATAATTCATTGGTTGAAAGTGTGATTTCTAACGTCGCCGTTGGCGCTACCGACCCTCAAAGTGGAGATCGTACAACTGCGGGTAATAAAGCAAAAATCACAGTGGCTTATGTGGAATTTGAAAAACGCGAAGGCCAAAGCACGCTGGAGATGCTCAAAAAAATCAGGGCTAATATTGGAACCATTGCAGGCGCTGAAATCATCGTAGAGCAAGAAAGAAATGGCCCTCCGGTTGGAAAGGCCGTTAACATTGAAATTCGCGGTGACGAGTTTAACTCATTGGTAAAAACGGCATCGGACTTAAAAACGCTTTTGGATTCCAAAAAAATCCCTGGTGTTGAGGAATTGAAAACCGACTTTATCAGTTCTAAACCGGAGATCATCATCAAAATTGATCGTGAGCGGGCCAACAGATTCGGAATCAGCACGGCCCAAATTGGTATGGCATTGAGAGGCAGTATTTATGGTACCGAAGCGAGTAAGTTTAAGGACGAGAACGACGACTACCCTATTATGGTTCGCATTAAGAAATTGGATGCTAACAACTTAGATGCGTTATTGAATATGAGAATCACTTTTCGCGATATGGCAGCGGGTGGATTGATACGTCAGATCCCCTTGAGTTCAGTGGCTTCGGCGGAGTATTCAAATACTTTCGGTGGGATTAACCGTTTAAATCAAAAGCGCGTAATTACCCTAGCGAGTAACGTATTGCCTGGTTTTGCTCCCAATGGGGTTGTTGCTGATGTTCAGAGTGCTTTGGACGCGTTCGACAAACCATCGGACATTCAAGTGATCATGACCGGTGAGCAGGAACAACAAAAGGAAACCGGCGCCTTCTTGGGCAATGCAATGTTGGCTTCTTTGGCGTTGATCTTGATCATCTTGGTAACACAGTTTAATTCTATCAGTAAGCCATTGCTAATCTTAAGCGAAATCTTCTTATCGTTGATAGGCGTATTATTAGGCTTTGCGATATTCAACAAGGACTTCTCCGTTGTAATGACTGGTATTGGAATTGTGGCTTTGGTCGGAATTGTTGTTCGAAACGGGATTTTGTTGGTAGAATTTACGGATTTGCTGCGTGAGCGAGGAGCGACATTAAAAGATGCAATTATTGAAGCGGGTAAAACACGTATGACACCTGTATTGTTAACTGCCTCTGCGACCATTTTAGGTCTGGTACCATTGGCGGTAGGATTAAATATGGATTTCGGTACATTGTTCAGCGAGTTGAACCCCCATATCTACTTTGGTGGCGATAACGTTGCCTTCTGGGGTCCTTTGAGCTGGACGATGATCTACGGATTGGGATTTGGTACTTTCCTAACCTTGATCTTGGTACCTTGTATGTATTACTTGAATGAGAAGTTCAAGTCGAGAGTGTATCGTTGGATGGGTCGCAATTACAACCCAGACACGATGATGCGCCCAGAACCTAAGAAATAATAGAGATATTTATTCAATCTACGAAAAAGGGCGCCCATTGGGCGCCCTTTTTAATGAATTACATATTGAAGCGAGTGTACTTATTCTAAAGTGAAGTTATTCTTCTGACGCATCAATCCGCGTGTCCACAACTCTGCAGTATACTTACCCTTCATCAACTTTCCTGTCAACAAACCTTTTTCTGGGAAATTCCATTTAACTTTTTGCAAGGCACCATCAAATTGAATGGTATTCTTCAAACTGTTAACTTTGCTCTTATCTGTCAACTTGGTGTTTGTAGTAGACAAAACACCACCGTTAGGATCGATGATCCTAATGGTCACTTCTTCTTCTAAAGGCTGGGTTACCATTGGATTTTCTAACACATCAAAAGTTACACGGATTTTATCTATGCCCTTAGCTTTCATGGTTTCGGTCATCACACCCTTCTTATCAAACAATCCAGTAATCAACAATGCGCCAAACTGAGGACGAGCCCCTTTGTCTAAACGATCTTTCAATTCAACATTTTCAGATTCCAACGTAGCAGAACGATCTTTTTCGGCAGTTAATTGAGCCACATAATCATTTTTCTCTTTGGTTAAACCTTCTATCAACGCCATCAATTCAGCAACTTTAGCACGGGCTTCTTCCAATTGCTTGCGCAAATCTTCCACTTCTGCTCCACCCTTGCCACTCTTCGCTGCTTTTCTAGAAGCCTTTGTCGATTTCTTAGCACCATCACCGCTGCCGGCAGTTGCGCCATCACCTGAAATACCATCGGAGATTTCTCTTCTCAAACGATAAATTTCCTGCATTGCAGCAATAACCCTTGGGTTTTTGTCGCTCTCCAACTCTTCCACCTTTAAAACCAAGGTTTGATTTTCATTTTGGAAAGTTTGAATGACCAAATTCAAAGAATCTTCCATTCGATTTAACTCACTTTGCAAAGAATCTTTGGCCTTCATTACAGCCACTTTGTTTTCCAATTCTTTGTCACTTTTCATTTTGTTGAGATACAAAAATGTATTACTTCCAAGAGAAGCCAACAACAAAATCACAAGTACTACGGTTAATGCGGTCCTATTCATACAATTGCAAAGTTAAATAATAATTCAAATATTCCACCCCTTTTGCACAATTCGCTTAATCGCAAACTGGCAATTATTGTTTTTTCAATGTATTCGGGCGCTGATTAATCGACATCAAACGTTGTTTCGGATCAATCAAAAAATACTGCGGCATGGTTTGTAGTTTCAGTTTTTCGGCCACTTCAGATGAACAGAACCCCTGAATAAATTGGGTTTCATATCTCTTATTGTATTGATAGACATATCTTCCACCTCCGCCATGATTCAAGCACACAATTTGAATACTATCGGGCAAATTCCTAGATAAATCGTGTAATTCAGCACTGTCGTTGATATAATTCGGATTATCGGCATTCCAAACCACAACGTAAGTATACTTGCCTTTGAAAGTCCGAATCGAACGGCGATGTACCGGATTCTCCTTTAGTTTACCGGGCTGGTATTTGCCTTCAATTAAACAAAACTTGAACTTGGGCAATTTCTCGCCAATCAACAAACTCCGACTTCCCTTGATTCCCACATTTTTTATTTTTCGATGCGAAATCGCCCATATCCCGTCCTTGCCTTGATTGACATTTTCTATCAATTGGGCCTGCCCTAACCAATCCACTATTAATCCCGGACGATAATCCCATGAGTTGCTGCTGTTGAATTCACCCCGATTATTACCCACAATTACTTTGTCGATACCTATGTCGTTGTACAACCCATTCAGATTGACATCCTTCACGGCCCAATACAAAGTATCGTTTTGAATGGAGTTATTGATTTTCTCCCCTCCAAACCAAACGGCTTTACGATGTTGCCTAAAACTGATATTGCATCCCAAATATTCTCTACGTCCGCAAACCAAGGCAATGGCATCGTCGTACATTTTTTGGACCGACCTCAATTCTCCCGGCATAAATTGATTAAATCCAACGGCCATACCATTCTGCGTTGTATCTAGTAAAATAAGGCTCTGACTAAAAACGCGGTCTCCGTCATTCCGCTTAGGCAATGTCAACTTCATGGGAAAATACCACTGCGCAGCTCCATCATCCGTTAAATCAAAATTGTGATTCAAATCAACCCGTATTTTGGTTGCGCGGTACCTCATATTCATTGGATTATCAACCAAAATCAATGTATGAGTTGGCAATAACCCAACGCCATGGTGGTGAGGCACAAAACCGTAAGCGTGTTTAATTCCACGGGTTAAACTATCCTTGGAAATCATCACCTTCCAAGCAACCAATGGCATCCCCGTATAATCTGCCGATAGGTCGATGGGTTGAATAATACTGTCGTTGGTGATCGAAAATAAAGGCAAAAAATCAATCAAATGATTGATTTCATTATCCGCCCCACGCTGACTCAACGCGGTTACAACCAATTTAGAATGCCCTATTCCTTTTGACTTGGAACCTTCCGCACGCGATGAAGGCGAGGCCGGATTTACAGGGTTTTGATTTTCCGCAGATTGAGAAAATGCATAGTTACTAGATAACCCCAAGGCCAAAAAAATGACAATCAACGAATAAAACCGTTGCATGGGCCACTGCATTTACTTAGTCGTAAAACGCACAATAATCACAATCAACGCAATTACAAACATCAAAATCGAAATTCGATTCATGCCGTGCATCATACGCAAATTGAAAGTGCTTTTTACTTCCGTTTGCTTGCGAAAGGTGAGGTAGGAAATCAATTTTTGAAAAATCATAGCTAACAAACTTAAGAAAAAAAACGTGTTATTCTTTCCCTGTTTCCGACTTTTCCTTCAACACACCAAACACATCGATAGGATCTTTCACCTTTTTGTCGGTGAGGGCCAAATCTAAGACTTGCAGCATATTATTGACATAATGAAATTCTAAACCATGCAAATATTGGGCAGGGATATCGAGGACATCCTTCTTATTTTGCTCACAAAGGATCACTTGCGTAATTCCAGCTCGTTTGGCTGCCAAGAGTTTCTCTTTAATTCCGCCCACTGGCAACACTTTGCCCCGCAGGGTGATTTCTCCTGTCATCGCCAACTTATTCTTCACCTTATTCTGTGTAAACAACGAAGCGAGTGATGTCAAAATCGCTATACCCGCACTCGGTCCATCCTTAGGTATTGCACCGGCAGGAAAATGGACGTGTATATCCCAGTAATCGAAGACTTTTGAATCAATTCCAAGGTATTCCGCATGGGCTTTGAGGTAACTTTTCGCTAGCATCACACTCTCTTTCATCACATCGCCGAGCTGACCGGTAATTTGTAGTAAGCCTTTTCCGCGTGAGAGTTTGCTTTCCACAAAAAGGACAGAACCACCCATCGGACTCCAAGCTAAACCAGAAACCACACCTGCGGTATCATTGTTCTCGTACATTTCAGGCTCCAATTTCTCAGCACCCAAAATCTCTTCCACTTCAGATACGCCAATTTGCTTTTTGATCGGTTCCTCCATCGCAATGGATTTAGCCATAAAACGCGCCAACGCAGCAATTCTCTTATCCAACGAGCGAACACCACTTTCTCGGGTGTATTGTTCGATGATCAACTCCAAAGCCTTGTCGGTCACCTTAAATTGATTGGCCTTCAGCCCATGTGCTTTTCGCTGCTTAGAAACCAAATATTTCTTGGCAATTTCGATTTTCTCTTCGATGCTATACCCATGAATTTCAATAATTTCCATACGATCCAACAACGCAGGCTGAATGGTATCTAAATTATTGGCAGTGGCCACAAACAGCACCTTACTTAAGTCGTAATCTAACTCCAAGTAATTGTCGTAAAAAGCAGAATTCTGCTCAGGATCAAGCACCTCCAACATCGCGCTGGATGGATCGCCTCTAAAATCCCGGCCCAATTTATCTATTTCATCCAACACAAAAACGGGATTGGATGTGCCTGATTTTTTTAGATTTTGCAAAATCCTACCTGGCATAGCACCAATATAGGTTTTACGATGACCTCTAATTTCTGACTCATCGTGCAAACCGCCCAAACTCATCCTCACATATTTGCGTCCCAAAGCGCTAGCAATACTTTTACCCAAGCTGGTTTTTCCAACACCCGGAGGGCCGTACAAACAAATGATGGGAGATCTCATATCGCCTTTGAGTTTCAAAACAGCCAAATATTCTAATATCCGCTTTTTCACTTTCTCCAATCCAAAGTGGTCCGCATCAAATACTTTTTGGGCGTGGTGAATATCAAAATTGTCGCTTGTCTGCTGATCCCATGGCAAGTCCAACATCAGTTGTACATAATTGAGTCCAACGGAATAATCAGGAGAGGCTGGATTTACGCGCATCAAACGATCTAATTCCTTATTGAAATGACTATGGATGTCTTTATTCCACTTTTTAGTCATCCCTTTCTCACGCAAATTTTGAATTTCCTTATCTGGTGTATCACCACCCAATTCTTCTTGAATCGCTCTGATTTGTTGATGCAAAAAATACTCTTTCTGCTGCTTGTCCATGTCTGTGCGGACACGACTCTGAATTTGATCCTTCAATTCCAACATCTGCAACTCTTGGGTCACGTGCGACAGTACTTTGGTAGCGCGCAATGATGGATCCAACATTTCCAATAACGCCTGCTTTTCAGTTTGAGCGATGTTTAAATTGCTGGAGACAAAATGTATAAGAAAGGTGCGAGAATCAATATTACTTAGCGCAATGGAAGCTTCGCTAGGGATTTGTGGTGAAAGATGGATAATCCGATTTGATAGATCGCGGATAGAATCGATGGTTGCTTTGTATTCTTTCGATTCTTTAATCTGCAAATCTGGCAGAGAACTCACTTTTGCTTTGAAATAGGGTTCACTTTGAACAAACTCATCGATTTTAATTCGACGTTTTCCTTGCAAAATCACAGTAGAACTGCCATCGGGCATACGCATCATTCGAATGATCTGAGCCATCGTACCTACAGTAAATAGGTCATCGATTTGAGGATCTTCAACATCTGAATTCTTTTGAGCCACAACGGCAATGATTTTACTCTTTTTATTGGCTTCGCGAATCAACTTAATGCTTTTATCACGCCCAACTGTTATGGGGAAAATCACCCCTGGGTAAAGTACAGTATTTCTCATCGTGAGCACCGGCAATTCGGCAGGTACCTCTAATTTATTACTCTCCTCCTCCTCGTGCTTGGAAAATAGTGGCAAAAACTCTGGTGCGTCTTCAAATCCCTCTGAATCCTGATCACTGCTAAAAAAAGTCTCTTTGTTTTTGAACATTGCAACTCCTTTAATCAATGCTTGTGCCAAATATTGGCATTGTCTGAAAATAAATCAAAAGATTAAAACCTATGACAATTTGTCGGGAATTGAAAATACATTAAAAACTGCTTGGAAAATTGCGATTTTTCTTGAAATTTGCGTAACAAACAAAAAAATATGAAAATCAAACATCTACTTTTAGCCCTTGCTCTGCCCGTTGTTGCCTTCTTTGGCTCATGCGGTGGCGATAGCAAAGATCCAAAACCTAGTATTTCTTTAACCGCAGGTGCAAAATATGTAAGCGGTGACATCTCTGTAATGAGCGATTCATTGTTGTCTTTCAGCATTGCTGCAACTTCTGGTTCAGGCAACTTGTCTGGTATTAACGCCAATTATTCTGTTAATGGCGCGGCAACAAAATCTTTCTTCGATTCTGCTGTAACAGGAAACGCTGTGAATTGTATCGTTAAAACTCGTTTGGCTGGTAGCGTAGACGATGTGGTTGTTTTCAACTTTACTGCAAAAGATGCCAACGGACAATCTACCACTACTAGCATCAAGATTACTGTAATTCCTCCAACAGTGCCTCTTTTGGGTTTCCAATCACAGTTGATTTACAACACAAATAATACAGGATTTGAAGTTGCTTACGACTTAAACAAAGGCGTTGGATTACTAAAGGGTGCTTCGGCTACCCTAAAAGATTTGATGGATATGAGCACTAGTGCGATGGCTCAATTCTCTAAAATCTGGGGCTCTGACAACAAAAGCAAATTCGTCAAAGTTACTTCAAATGACTTTACCAATGCCTCTACTACAACCTATTTATATAATATTTGGAAAGCAAACAGTGCCACGGCTACAGCGCAAACTGCAGTATTGGCCCTAGGAGATGTGTATTTGGTTAAGTCAGGTCAAGACCTCCCTTTCAACCTTTACCTTATTAAAGTTACCAAAATCCAAGATATAGCGACGATTGGAAACCACAATGACTACATTGAATTCAGTTACAAGAAGATTGATGACTAATCAATAAATAAACATTTAACTTTTGCAAAAACCCCGCATTCGCGGGGTTTTTTGTTAATAATCGCAACGAAATTTTGTCGTATTTTGTAAATCGTGAAAAAGATAGCAGTCCTCACATCCGGCGGCGATGCCCCAGGCATGAATGCATGTATCCGCTCTGTCATTCGGGCCTGTGCCCATTATAATGTGGAAGTATTCGGAATCCACAGAGGTTACCAAGGGTTGATTGAAAATGAAATCCACCCAATGACAAGTAGCAGTGTGGCCAACATCATTCAAATGGGTGGGACGATTTTAAAAACAGCCAGAAGCATGGACTTTATGAACCCCGAAGGGCGCAAAAAAGCCCATCAGAATTTATTAAATCTGGGCATTGAAGGCATCGTTTGTATTGGCGGAAATGGAACTTATACCGGAGCCATGATTTTTGAAAAGGAATTTGGCATTCCTAGCATGGGCTGTCCCGGCACAATCGACAATGATCTTTGGGGAACAGATGCCACCATTGGTTACGATACTGCAATCAATACAGCCATGGAAGCCATCGACAAAATTAGAGACACCGCCGATGCACACAACAGAATCTTCTTTGTGGAAGTGATGGGTCGGCATTCAGGACATATCGCTCTCCTATCTGGTATTGCAGGTGGAGCAGAAGGTATATTCATCCCTGAACGCGGAAACGAATTTGACGATATCGTGCATTTGTATGAATCCAAAGCCCGTAAAAAGGAATTTAGCATCTTTGTGGTCGCCGAAGGTGATGAAGAAGGCCGCGCCTACGAAATTTCTAAAAGATTCCAAGCTATCTATCCCGAAACCGATTGTAGAGTAACCGTTTTAGGACACGTGCAACGCGGTGGAAGGCCTACCGCAAACGACAGGATACTCGCATCTCGATTGGGAGCACATGCAGTAAAAGCACTGATCGATGGACGCAAAAATGAAGCTGTGGGTGTTGTCAATAACGATATCAAATTCACATCATTCCAAGAAGCAATCGAACATAAAAAGGACATTCAAGACAACTTGTGGATCCTAAACACAATCATTACCCGATAATCACATCAACCCAATATAAATTATGATTACTCACCTGAATATCAAGAATTACGCGCTAATCAAAGACCTTGATATTGAATTTCAAGAGGGTTTTACGTCAATTACCGGTGAAACAGGTGCTGGAAAAAGTATTTTATTGGGTGCCATTGGATTAATCATGGGCGAACGCGGTGATAGTTCCGCAATTCTCGACCCGTCGCAGAAATGTATTTTAGAGGCTTCTTTTGACCTGTCGAGGCTAAACTTGAAAACATCTTTCGAAGAAAGCGACATCGACTTCAACAATCATTGCACGATAAGAAGAGAATGGAGCCCCAATGGGAAAACCCGTTCTTTTATCAACGAATCGCAAGTCACAGTTTCAGAATTGAAATGGCTTGGTCAACAATTACTTGAAATACATTCTCAACATACAGGACTGCTGGTTACCCAATCCAATGAACAGCTAAAACTGCTCGATGCGTTTTGTGATTGCACAGAGTTGTTGGCCGACTATCAGCATACCTACTATGAGCATCAAAAAGTAGCCCTCGCATTAAAAACAGCATTAGAACAACTCTCGAAAATCACGCAGGACACCGAATACAATGGTTTTTTGCGAAAAGAACTAGAAGATTTCAACCCCAAAGCAGGTGAAGAAATCGAGTTGGAAAGTGATATCGCCTTGCTTAGTCAGGCTACGGATTTGGAAGAAATGTTCGGCAAAATCGACATGGCGATGGATGGTTCTGAAAATTCGATTGTCGACCAACTTAACGCAGTGAAGTCGGAAATGAAGGGATTCTCAAGCATCAACCCGCAATTGGGAGGCATTTATGAACGATTTGTGTCGCTCGCGGTAGACGCAAAGGAACTCGCAAGGGACCTCAGAGTAATCGCCCAAGGCATCGAAAGCAACCCTGAAAAACTGCAATATGCCAACGACCGATATACTCAATTGCAATCATTATTTCGAAAGCATAATGTCGATTCATCCCAAGCCCTGCTAGAGAAATTGACTTCCTTGCAAAGCGAGCAAGCGGGAGAAACTGTCCTCCAAGAGAAAATCGCCGAATTACAAGAGAGCGCACTCAGACTACAATCGGATAGACAAATCAAAGCCAATTCACTGCATAAAAAGCGATTGAGTGGCCTAGAAAGTTTGTGTTCGCAAGTGGTGGATCAATTGGTGCAACTGGAAATGCCATTTGCTCAGATGCAAATTCATATAACCCAGACTGAATCGAGCTTTAATGAATCCGGAAACACGCAAATTTCGATGCTTTTCTGCGCCAACAAAGGTCAATCCCCGATGCCCATAGAGAAAGTAGCGTCGGGTGGTGAAATTTCTCGACTCAATTTCTGCCTCAGAACGTTGATTGCCGACCTCAAGCAACTCCCCACCCTTATTTACGATGAAGCAGATACGGGCGTTAGCGGAGAGGTTGCCAACCGACTTGGTTATTTGATGCGCACTCAGGGGAAAAAACAACAAATTTTAGCCATCACTCACCTACCGCAAGTCGCCGCAGCGGGAAATCAACAGTTATTTGTCTACAAGGACAACCAAGCGGCCATCAGTGAGACCAAAATCAGACCGCTAGATACAGACGGTAGAATTTTGGCTTTGGCTGAAATGCTAAGTGGCAAGAACCCAAGCGAGGCAGCAAAATTGAATGCCCGTGATTTGCTAAATATCTAAACCTAAGCCTTTTTCTTGGTCGGATTCATATTTCTCGTAGTTGACATCCACATCAGTGGGTCCCAATTGAGCCGCTGTAGTTGCCAAAACATCGCATCGTTCATTTTCCTTGATACCTGCGTGACCCTTAACCCAATAAAACTTTGGCTTGTGTTGTTCGTACAGCGGCAAAAATGCCTGCCATAAATCAACATTTTTTACCTTCTTCCAACCCTTTGCTTTCCATCCAAACAACCATTTCTTTTCGATGGCATCGCAAACATATTTGCTATCGGTGTAGACTTGAATGGATAGTCCGGGCGACTTAATATGTTTTAGGGCCATGATCACGGCCAATAATTCCATGCGATTATTGGTGGTTCTGCGAAAACCGCCCGACAGTTCTTTTCGGTATTGGGCATGCATTAACACTGCGCCATATCCACCGGGTCCGGGATTTCCCAAAGCCGCGCCATCTGTATAAATGATTATTGGCAACTCCACACAACAAAGTTAAGTCGGTCGCGTATTTTTGCACCATGGAGGCAGAAATTATTACCATCGGCGATGAACTATTAATCGGTCAGACCGTGGATACCAACAGCGCATATCTTGGTCAAAAACTGGGCAGCATTGGTATTTCAGTTTCCCGAAAAACGGCCATTAGCGACAATGAATCTGCTATTTTACAAGCCATTGAAGAATCACAATCTCGTTGTGATATTCTGATTATTACGGGTGGCTTGGGGCCCACCAAGGACGATATTACTAAAAAAACACTCTGTAAATACTTCAATTGCGGCATTCGAAGAGACGATTCCGTGATCGAACATTTGGAGAAAATTTTTGCTCAACGCGGCCGGCAACTTTTAGACACCAATTTGGTTCAAGCCGATTTACCAGAAGCCTGCGTAACCCTCCATAACGCCGTGGGAACTGCCCCGGGGATGTGGTTTCAGCAAAATAATAAAATTCTTATCTCATTGCCAGGGGTTCCGGTGGAAGTATATCATTTGATTGAAGAACGGGTATTGCCCAAATTGCGGGAAACGCTTGAATTGCCGATTGTAGAACATCGAACATTGGTGACATTGCAAAAAGCGGAGAGCCTGCTATCCAAAGACTTGGAAGAATTCGAAAAGACACTGCCAAAATCGTTGAGCCTCGCCTATCTACCTAACTTCAACATGGTTAAATTGCGACTTTCGCAGAAAGCGAATAGCACGGAGGAACTCATCATCGATGAATATTTCGAAAAACTAATAGCAACGATTCACCACGATGTCTTTTGTTTGGGCGACAAAGATCCAGCAACACATCTATCAGAGTATTTGATAAAAGCTGGCATCACCTTCACCACAGCGGAAAGTTGCACCGGTGGTTTCATTGCCAACCGATTAATGCAAACACCAGGCATCTCCTCTGTTTTCCCAGGCAGTATCGTCTGCTATTCTAACGATGTCAAAATTTCCGAACTGGGCGTCGACCAGGCCATTATTGAAGAATTTGGCGCCGTCAGCGAACCCTGTGCACTGGCCATGGCAAACGGCGTCCGTGCCAAATTCAATACACAACTAGCCATAGTAACAACAGGCATCGCCGGACCCGATGGTGGAAGTAAAGAAAAACCCGTTGGCCTAGTTTATATCGCAGTGAGCACAGAAACCCATTCCATTTGCAAGAAATTTAGGCTCTTTGGGAACCGCGAACAAATCATTCAAAGAAGCAGTAATGCTGCCATTTGGATGGTGAAGCAAGTGTTAACAATTCCCTTATAAACATTAGCCCAAATCACTCGGTTTGGATGGCAGACTCGGGGAAATTTCAGTACCTTTGTGGAAGATTCATGACTGAAAAAATCCTCATTCTCGACTTTGGTTCTCAGTATACCCAATTGATTGCGCGCAGGCTGCGTGAATTGTTCGTTTATTGCGAAATCCACCCCTATAATCATATCCCAGAATTGACGTCCGGCATCAAAGGAATCATTCTTTCTGGAAGTCCATGTTCGGTAAATGAAACCGATGCACCCATGGTTGATTTGGAAACCTTAATAGCCCACGGACCCTTGCTAGGTGTTTGTTACGGTGCACAAATGTTGGCCAAAGAATTTGGCGGCGTGGTATCTCGCAGTGATCACAGGGAATACGGCAGAGCCATGATGCAAAGAAGCGGCAATGAAAATGTCCTACTCACAGGTTTAAGCAACGAATCCCAGGTTTGGATGAGTCATGGTGATACAATCACCGCGCTACCCAACAATGCGAGAGTAATCGCCACCACCGAATCAATTCCAGTGGCAGCTTTTGAATTGGACAGCGCCAATCCAGTTTTTGGTATTCAGTTCCACCCCGAAGTGTATCACAGCACAGAAGGATTGGCCCTACTAAAGAATTTCGCATACTCCATTTGCGGTTGTGCCGGCGATTGGACTCCGGGTCATTTCATCGATGAAACCGTTGCTAATATTCGACAGACCGTTGGAACCGACCAGGTAATCCTTGGTTTATCGGGCGGTGTTGATAGCTCTGTCGCTGCGTTATTACTCCACAAAGCCATCGGAAAGCAACTACATTGCATATTTATCGATAACGGATTGTTGCGCAAAAACGAGTTCGCATTGGTTCAGGACGCCTATGAGCAATTGGATTTAAATGTGATTGCAGTTGATTCATCACAGCAGTTTTACGATGCGTTGAAGGGTCTAACCGATCCTGAGGACAAGAGAAAAGCCATCGGACGTGTATTTGTAGAGGTTTTCCAAGAAGAGAGTCTCAAAATCAAAGATGCCAAATGGCTTGCACAAGGAACCATTTATCCTGATGTCATTGAAAGTGTAAGTGTTAAAGGCCCTAGCGCGACCATCAAAAGTCACCACAACGTTGGTGGATTGCCCGAAAAAATGAGTTTGAAAATCATCGAGCCCCTACGCAGCCTTTTCAAAGACGAAGTACGCAGAGTGGGCGATACGATGGGTTTGCCGCATGAGATCTTACACCGACATCCATTCCCAGGACCTGGATTAGGCATTCGTATTTTGGGTGATATTACCGAAGCTAAAGTGAAATTATTGCAAGAAGCGGATTGGGTTTACATGGAAAAATTGCGCGAATATGGTTGGTATGAAAAAATCTGGCAAGCCGGTGCAATTCTATTGCCAATTCAAAGCGTTGGTGTAATGGGTGATGAACGAACCTATGAGCAGGTTGTGGCCTTAAGGGCTGTAACAAGCACTGATGGCATGACCGCCGACTGGGTTCACATTCCCTACGATATCTTGGCCGACATTAGCAATAGCATCATCAATCGAGTGAGAGGCATAAACAGAGTGGTCTATGATATCAGTTCTAAACCGCCAGCAACCATTGAATGGGAATAATTGATTAACTAACACTAAAATCGATGCATCGCAAAATAGCTCTTTTGACATCAATCAGCGAAACCAAGGCGAAAACTCTGTGTTTCTGTATCTGTTTGATGTTAGCTCATTCGCTGCTGCAATCCCAAGACTCAAGCAAAGGTATTCCCATTGAAGGTGTAAATCCCATTCAAACCCAAGGCCCATTAAGAATTGGCATCGCACTACCCTTTCATGCCAGCGGTGTGAAACAAAATGCCCTAAGCGATGCGATGCTCGATTACTACCTGGGTCTAAAACTTGCATTTCAAGAATTAGAGGCCGATGGATTCAAAGCCAATGTCAGTGTTTTTGATACAGAGCCCACCGATAGCGTCCCTTTGAATCAGTTGGCGATTAGGTCGATTGCTGCCAATAAAAACTTCATCGACAATAACATCATTATTGGACCGGTATATGAACAGAATTTCAAGGATTTGATTTCTTCTCCTTCCGGAAGTTGGGTCAACTCGGCGAGCAACAAACCAAATCTAGCCTCGGTATCGGCGAATAACACAGCGACAGAGATTGTCGCTAGTAGTCCGCAATTATGGATTTCACCGCTCACTTATATCAAACCAAAATCGCAAAAAGGGTTAACTACGGGGCCGTTTCCGAATATCAATTTTTTCATCAACGATACGCTGCGATATAAATCTGTAGCGAAAAATGTCGTTCGCATGTTCCCAAAGCATCGCATTTGCTTAATCATAGACGCTGGTAAATCGAGCAAGCCAAAGGCATTGATTTATAAGGCTTCAATGTCGAAATCCACCACCAAATTGATTTCAATTCACACGATGAAAGATGGTGTATTAACGCCGGCTCTGCCAAAACGAGACAGCTTATTGTTGGTAGCCTGTACTGATGATATCGCGGTGAGAACACCCCTAGAAAAACTCCTAGAAAAACGTCGGCAATGCTGGTTGATCGCAGATTTAAGTTGGTTTGAGGACAAGCGATATTACAGTGGATTGAACGATGAAATCTGTATTTATCCCACGGTTAACTTTACGGATTTTCATGACACGGCGACGTTACATTTCTCCAAAAAATTCTTTGCAACCTACGGGAGTGAGCCAAGTCGTTTCGCCTTCATTGGATACGACCAGGGTGCATATGTGGGTTTAAGTGCGATGGCTTTTGGTCCCAATTTCGTTTCTTCTTTGCCCGATGCTACTTATGAAGGGTTAATCAATTCGATACACATTCGCGGTGGTGGATCAGCTCCCTATAACGACGGCATTCGATTTGTTGTGATATACGAAGACACCCCACACCTATTCAATCAATAATGCTCTACCGGCTTTTTGTTCAATTCACAGAAACGGCCGGGAAATTACTTACACAAACAAAATGACGGCTATTTTCCCATATATTTTTTATCAAAATTGCGCCACTTTATTGTTTGAGTACGATGGCGGCACTCCATTTCATTTGTATTTAAAATCATGTTTTAAGGAGAATAAAAATTGGGGCAGCACGGATAGAAAGCGTTACAGGAGTGCCTCTTATTACTTCTGGCGAAACGCCTTCGGCGTTTCGCGCCAATCCCCGGAAATCATTCTCAATTGGTTGCAAACCCATTTCACACCTGAGATGGAAAATATGGAATCCAATTCCAACTATAATCCCTATCAGTCTTTAGACCAGTATTTAAGCCAAAACATCACCACAGACCTTCTCACGCCTTGGTTTATCAAAGAACCACTCGTATGGCTATCCAATGGCAACATTACCCTCAAAGGGCTCCAAGGGCAATTAATCAAAGCAGGAATCACCATCGAACAGACACATGGCAACGCCATCGCTGTATCAGGTCAAGTCAATCTGAATCCATGGGTAGATAACGGAAATGCCTATATTCAAGACATCTCTTCTCAAACCGCAATGGATTGGACAACCCAGCCCATGGCCGCCTACTGTCACGCCAATAGCGATGTTTGGGACTGCTGCTCCGGTGCCGGAGGAAAATCCATTTCTCTATTAAAGCAATACCCAACCACCAAACTGACATGCTCTGATGTGAGATCCAATATTTTAGAAAACCTCAAGCAGCGATTTCAATTACTCGGTCTCAAACAACCCAATGTATTCATCGCTCCATTAAACGGATATAATGACAGCCTGAACAGCGAGGATTCAAGTCAGACCTACAATGTAATCCTGGCCGACGTCCCGTGTTCAGGAAGTGGAACCTGGCGTAGAAATCCAGAAAATCTTCATTATTTCGACCCTCAAACCATAGAGCAATTTGCTGAGAGACAGTTGAGCATCATACAAAACGTATTGCCGAGCCTTGCCGTTGGTGGGTATCTCGTATATCTAACCTGCTCAGTATTTGCGGCAGAAAACGAAAATAACATCAAGCAAATAATGCAATCAAACGACAATTTACAGCTAGTATCAGAAAAATTTTGTGGGGGAATTGACCTCCACGGCGACTTTATTTATCGCAGCGTATTACAGAAAGTGAATTAATTGGAATCGTAAGCCCATTTGAGGTAAATACTACCCCAAGTAAAGCCACCACCAAAACTACTAAGGATTAGATTATCCCCTTTTTTCAATTGCTTTTCCCACTCCCATAAGCACAAAGGCAAGGTCGCGGAAGTGGTATTGCCATACTTCTGAATATTGATCATCACTTTGTTCTTATCCAAGCCCATGCGATCCGCTGTAGCATCAATGATTCTCAAATTGGCTTGGTGAGGAACCAACCACGCGATATCATCCGCAGAAAGGTTGTTTCTCTCCATAATTTCATAACTCACATCAGCCATACGCGTTACCGCAAACTTAAACACCGTTTTACCCTCTTGGTAAGCATAGTGCAAGCGTTGGTCAATGGTTTCATGACTTGGCGGTAACATTGAACCACCCGCCTTTTGAATTAAAAAATCTCGTCCACTTCCATCAACACGCGTAATTGAATCTTGTATTCCCATTCCATCTGTGGAAGGCTCTAACAAAACACAACCCGCTCCGTCCCCAAATAAAACACAGGTATTGCGATCTGTGTAGTCAGTAATAGCGCTCATTTTGTCCGCCCCTACAACCAAAACTTTTTTGTGAGTACCTGTTTCGATAAATTTTGATCCTGTTACTAAGGCAAATAAGAAACCGCTGCACGCCGCATTGACATCATATCCCCAAGAATTAACCGCACCAATTTTATCGGCAATTATATTAGCCGTAGCAGGAAAAATATAATCACCTGTAACCGTGCCACAAATAATCATATCAATTTCAGAAGGATCTATTCCCCTCTTCGCCAACATGGGTAAGATAGCACCTACTGCCAAATCAGAAGACGCTTTTCCAGGTTCATCTAAAATATGACGTTCAGTGATACCCGTACGTGAACGAATCCATTCATCGTTGGTATCAACCATTTTTTCTAAATCCGCGTTGCTAAGAATCTTGGGAGGAACATATCCACCCACCGCAGTGATGGCAGCTGTGATTTTCATAAATTAACCTGTTGTTTCTATTTGCGCAGCAATAAAACGGCTCATCGCCTTTTGAATTTTACTTGTCAATTGAGTTTCGACCGCGTCTTGTGCCAACTCTATCATCTTTAAGAAAGTTTCAGATTTGGTAATGCCATGGCCAACAATAACTGGGGCATTGACACCTAAAACCAAACTTCCACCGTAGTGTTTGAAATTAAATTGATCCAAATAATCGTCTTGAACGCCACGTTTCACCAAGCGATAATACATGCCCTCGCATACTTTGATGATCACATTGCCACTAAAGCCATCACAAACCACAACATCGGCAAGGTCACCAAAAATATCACGACCTTCCACGTTACCAACAAAATTAATTCCTTGGGTTTGAGCCAACAATTGATGCGTTGCTTTGATTAATAAATTGCCCTTTTCACTTTCTTCGCCAATATTTAAAAGACCCACTTTTGGTGAGTCAACTTTGTACATCATGGAATAAAGCAAGTTACCGAGGAGTGCAAACTTTTCTAAATGTTCGGGTTTACAATCAGCATTAGCGCCAACATCTAACAACAGACCAGGGTTCATATTGACACGGGGAATAGCAGCCGTTAAGCAGGGCCTGTCGCATCCATCTACCAATTTTAAATATTGAATAGATCCAACCAACATAGCACCCGTATTGCCGGCACTAACAAAAGCATCAATTTCTCCTTTAGCTAGTTGCAAGAAACCTTGCGCGATACTAGAATTGGGTTTTGATACCAAGGCTTTAACCGGGTGTTCTGCCATTTCAATGACATCAGGCGTATCAAAAATAGTAAAAATTTCGGGATCGATACATTCACTCTCACAGACACGTAAAACAGCATCCTTAGAACCAAAAAGGACTACTTCTACGCCGTTCAAGGCCTTTACGGCCAATGAGGCACCTTTGACGGCTTCTAATGGGGCGAAATCCCCACCCATGGCGTCAATACCAATTTTCATTTTAGCTATCGTTGCGACCCTTCATTACCTTCTGGCCGCGGTACATTCCTGTTTCGAGATTTACACGATGGTACAATGAAACATCACCAGTTACTGGATCAGCAATCATTGGACGGACTTCAATTTTGTCATGAGTACGACGTTTGTCGCGACGGGTTTTGGATATTTTTCGTTTAGGATGTGCCATTTCCTTGGTTATTTGTTTTTTAGTTGTTTCAATTTCTCCCAGCGAGCATCCACAACTTCATCTGTTGTTTCTCCGCTGAGCGTATTTAGTTTCTGAATCATTGCCTGATCACAGGGTTTACTCTCCAAATCATCACAATTCCTAATCATAGGTAAAGCCAATAAACTTGTTTCATAAACGGGGCGAGCGATACTCAATTCGAAATCATGCGGACGTAAGTAGATTAACTCTACTCCCTCATCTTCGTGATCCACATCCACAGTTTCATGACTATCTAACTTAACGATCAAAAGATATTTCGTTTCAATTCCCAAAGGAATATCTACCAAACACCGGTGACAATCGACTGTCATGCTACCATGTATGTCGAGGTGACAATGCATCCAGTTAACATTTTTGTCAACCAAGACTTGCACTTCCACATCGGCTTTATGTACCTCAGCACTCCCCAATTCTTCAAAGAACGCTTCGTTAACTCGGAAGTTCAACGAGTGTTTGCCATCTTTTAATTTGACAAACTCAATGATTAGATCTTCCGCTTTATCGAACATCGTTACTAAAACGAACGGCAAAAATACGCAATATTATAGAAAAATCAAAGGAATGCCCTGAATAAATTGAAATGAGACGCCTTTTTGAGAAGGCAAAAAAAACCCGAAGTTTCCTTCGGGTTTTTTTTAAATATCAGTTATGTAAGATTAATACTCCCACAAATCATGCTCAAAGATGAACAAGTCGTTTTTGATTTCTTCCGCACGAAGCAATGAAGCCAAACCATCTTGCTTAAACTCAGCCTTTTGAGTGATGTATCTATCATCCCACTCAGACGTTTTTACGATATAACTATCGAACAAACGATGGTGGTTGATATGCTGGTCCCAATTCAAACGCATTGCATCATTGTATCTATTGAATACTTCTGCTTTGGCCAATGTAGGACGACAATCATCCATTTTCAACCAAAAAGGTTTCACATCATAAGACTGACCCATGATCATTTTAGGCTGAATTGGAGCAATACCAATGATAATCGGCTTCAATTCACCATGCTTATAATCAAAAACCCAATCTTCCATGATTTCAAACTTCTGGATCAAATCCCAGCTGAAGTATTCAGGGAAAGAAGTATCAACCAAATCCGTGGGGTCATCAGATCCAGGACGTTGCTTTGAAGTTGTAATGATCTCTGAAGTAGAACGAATGATATCCTCTGGTGTCATGATACGATTAAAAGAATCAGTAGCATACGCACGCAACAAGCCTTTGGTTCCAAATTCCCAGAACACTTGAGAAATAGGATTCTTAGGCCATGTCCAAGAACGATTCATCTTTTGACGCAAATCGATCACACGCCAAACACGCTTGCGGTATTGAACATCCGCATTGCGCAAATATGGACGGGGCATAACAATACCTTGCAAGTTGCGAATATTGGTATCCTGATTCACGTATTCAGGCTCATAATGAGGAACCGTAGGGTCATCATAGTGTGTTCCAATTGTAGGAATCACAATTTCAACATCCTTTTTGGGCTCACCAGTTGATTCCGAAGGTGCTGGTGCTGATGGTGAGGTTTTACCACCTTTAGCTGCAGGTTCTGGTGTAGAACCCCAACCGCCACCCCAGTCTTGCGCTTGCAAGCCGGCTGCCGTGAATAATGCGAGTGTGAATAAAATGCGTTTCATATTTGTTTCTATTATTGAACTGCGCCACCCACGTTATCCAAGAATTTCGGGGTTTTGTCTGGTCCGATTACTTTAATTTGGTCAAACTGAATCAAATCACCAGGTCCTAACATTTTCAAGAATGTTGAAATCGGTGACAAAGATGCGCCGTTAGCCGTCATGATTTTGGGTCCATTAGTACGACGTCCGATACATGTAAAACGATATGACAATACTTCATATTTCACACCATCGTAAACGAAGTTATCCAAAGCAGCAACCGCATTCGCTTGCACTTTCAATGCAGATAAAGAAATTGGTCCGCTAAATCCAACACTACCCGCCTTGAATACTGGACGAGGAACGTTACGGATCTTGAATTTCTTATCTCCCATTGAAACGGTACGCCCGTCAGGCAACTTTGCAGTTACTTTGATCAAACATTCGTTACCATTACGTACAGGAACCAAAGCGTTGAACTGACCTGGTTTAGCAGCGCGAAGATTCACACCACCACCCACAACAGATACAGTTACATTTTTAGGATCTACACCACCCACAGATACAGAAATAGGGTTAGGCAAACCTACGTACAATACATTCAACTCATCTGCAGAAATCGCTGCTTGTGGAGCAAATACACTATATTCAGCTTCAGTTTCGTAATTGTCCGATCCACCACCATTAGGCTTAGGAACCTGAATATCTACTTTGTATTTCTGAGAACCAGGAGATGCACTAGTTACTTTGTATTTTCCAACTCCATCAACTACTTCAATGGGGCGACCGTTAACAGTCACAATCATTTGAGCCTTGGAGTTGTAAGCAGCCAACAAAATGTTAGCTTCGTAAGTTTGGTTTGTCAATACCGCTGAAGTAGCTGAAGAAACAACAGGAATCAATTTGTCGAACTTGTAATCTGCAGCATTCACTGATTCTGCCAAGGCTTGCATAACTTCTGCTTCCATAGAACGTGAATCGTTTTCTACCTTACTCAACATAGCAAATACACCAGCCAATGGAGAATGCTCTAAATACATTGATACCCAAGTCTGCTCTGTTCCGCTAGAATTGGTAGTATTGTTTGCATACAAAGAAGTTTTCTCTTCGATTGCCTTCATACGATCCAACAACATTTTCTTAGTTTCAGGAGCTGCAGCCAAAATTGGATCAACGGAAGCCTTCTTCATGACATTCAACATCTCAATACGAGCCTTGTTGATTGCATCTTGAAGTTCAGTACCATTTTTACCATCCTCATCTACCATAAAGTAGTGACCATGAAGTTCCATGTTATCTCCTTGTGCCAATTCCGCAACTCCACCTTTAACCAACAGGGCTTCAGGCTCTTGCTTACGACCCATTTTAGGATCTTTTTGGTCACCAGAACGAAGTAGCAATTCATTTTTGATACCATTCAAACGAACAATCAAAGTCTTACTTATGACTTGTACTTGATTACAATATGAAACTGCTGCAGCAGCGGCCTTGTTTTCAGAGGCAGTTTTTACCAATGAACCTAAAACAGCTGTGTTCTTTTGAACGATGTTTTTTGTAGAATTATCCAAAGAGTTTTCAATCAAGTTAAACGCCTTGATGATTTCTTTAGATACGTTAAGTGCCAAAAGCGCTGTCAACACGAGGTACATCATGTTGATCATCTTCTGACGTGCGGATACTTTACCACCTGCCATTATCTATATCTCCTTTTTAAATTGGGTTAGATAAATGGATTAGGCTTTGCTAGCGCCCATAGCGCTCAACATATTACCGTAAATTGAATTCAAATTGCTCAAATTGCGATTCAACTTAGACAACTCACCAGCAAACTCAGCAGTAGCTGCTTCAGTTGAATTGATGTTTGTTAAAGCACCCTGCAAACCTGCAGAGAAATTACCCATTGAATCAGATACCATTGCAGAACTATCAGCAATTGCATTCAAATTCTTAGCCGCTTTTGACGCATTCTCAGCATACTCATTCGTTGCAACAGCTGCATTCGACAAAGTACCCATATCTTTTACGTTATTGCTCAATGAAGACAAACCATTTCCCAAACTTTCGATCAATTCTGGACCAATTTTAGCTTGAGCCAACATGTTATCTAATTGTTGAGTAAGAGTTCCACTTGATTTCTTTTTAGTTTCAGTTGGGTCACCACCAGCCAATTCAGGATATACTAATGACCAATCTGGATCCATATGCACAGGTTCAAAAGAAGAAATTACGAAAATTCCGGCTTCTGTCAATAGACCCACCGACAACATAAGATCTGCACCTTTCAAGTGCAAAATTTTAAACAATGCTCCCACGATTACTACCGCCGCGCCCATACCATAAACGAAGTTCATCGTAGTTTTAAACTTTTTTGTCTCAAAGAAACTTTTGTTGCTCATATTTATTTTTGTTATAGTTAGTTGAATAGTTAACGAATCAAATTTGAATTTATTCTAAAACTTATTTACGGTCAGTGTTTGAACGACCAATGTATGTTTGAACACAACGGAAACCTACATAAGACTTACTAGTGTCCTGGTATTCGTAAGTTCTAGCTCCATTTTCGATGAAGTAAGCGACATCCTTCCAAGAACCACCGCGGATGACTTTGCGTTTTTCGTTGATCGGAATATCTTTAACCTGACGCGTGCCTTCTTTGCCTCTTTCTTTGATGAATTTATAAGATTCACCATTTAAATCATGCGCAAAAGCATTGTTCGCCTCATCCCATGAAGTACGTGTCCATTCAGAAACGTTACCCGACATGTTATATAAACCAAAGTCATTAGGGAAATAACTGTCGACACGAACTGGATAAACACCACCGTCAACACCATAGTTACCGCGCAATGGCTTAAAGTTAGCTAACATACAACCCTTGCTATTTCTAGCATAAGGTCCGCCCCATGGATATTTATTTCCGATACGACCGCCACGAGCAGCATACTCCCACTCATATTCAGTTGGCAAACGGAAATCATGCGTATTTGGTAGATATCCATTCATTTCCCAATAAGCTGTCTTGCGATCAGTTCTCCAACGACAGAAAGCATACGCTTGATGCCAAGAAACACCGACAACTGGATATTCATCATATTTTGGATGGTGAAAATATACCTGTGCCATTGGCTCGTTATATGAATAGGTGAAATCACGTACCCAACACAATGTATCTGGGTAAACCAAAACATCCTCTGTACGCATGAATTTACCACGATCCATTGGATTGTATTTGTCGCGATCCTGGTTCGCAGCCGCATCAAAATCCGTCCACATGAAATGGTAAATCAACTTACGAGTGTCGATTTGATGCTTCCCTTGGAAACGCTCATCTCCTTGATACCACATATCAGCCAATTCCTCCTTGTGCTTCAACCAATCCACTTCGCGATAAGGGTTAATCAAACGATTGCCCTCCTCATCCTCTGGGAAGTAATATTCATCATCATCACACATGATTCTCGCCAATGAATCGATTACATAATTCACAAACTGACGGTATTCGTTGTTTGTGATCTCTGTTTCGTCCATCCAGAAACCAGTTATGGTCATCTGTTTGTTCGGCTCCAAGTAGGAATTGAATACATCCTGCCCTCCTTGTCCTGTATGAAAAGTTCCTGATTTCACGTACACCATTCCCGGAGGCTGGGGGTGAAACCAAGGTCGTCTGCCTAAAACACCGGTCAAATCACCGGTATCGGCTGGTCCGCATGAATAGACCATTACAGAAGCTACGATCGCAGCCCTGCGTAAGGTTCGATTGCCCAAGAAATTCAAAGCTTTCTTAGCGAACTCGTTGTTTGTGAAGAGACTCATCACTGTATTTTTCATTATGCAGTTTTGATATTGCGTATTGTTTCTAAGATTGCAAAAATAAAGTTCTATTTGAATAAATCAACATTTTATTTATTTTCGGTATCTATGAAACGACAAAATCGAATGTTTATTTTATGTGGATAAATATTTTTTAATTAATCCCATTCAGGTGAACGTTCCATGTAACGTGGGTGACGGAATACGCGAACTGGCCTTTCAGGAACCGTAAACATGAAGCAGTAATTCACTTGGAGTTCGTGCGAACCCCCAGAATTCCTCAAAATGTTATTCACCGTTAGGTCGTAAGAATAGCCAACGCGAAGTTTTTGATCGCTCATTGGACCATTGCCCAACAAGGGAGGATAATAACCCAAGATTAAGGAAACTGATTCCGCACCTAAACCATAGACACGAATGTTAGCACCCCCAGCAAACAAACCGTTCCAAGTAACCAATCCCTGTACATCCAACTGAGGCTTAACCAATCCCCCTACGCTCATCGCAGTTTTTATCAAGAAAGCAGGATCCAAAGTCAATGACGGGTTACCCATGAAATTATTCTTTTTGTACCCCCCTACTATATATAGATGTCGGTTCGTTGTCACATTTATCGTCCCGGAAGGACCGTAACTAAAAGTCTGAGGATTTAAATGCGTTGAAGAAACACCCAAATATGCGCCATCTTCAATATTTGGATTAGAATAGTATAAGCCCGCTCCAAACGTAGTATGTTGATCCGAAGGACTTCCCGTTGGAATCATTGGATCATTTGGATCATGATATCTCAGTTTCGCTGCATCCAAAGTTTTGGTCAAATTGGTTATGTCAACCCCCAAACGAATATTTGATCCATCACTCATTGTATAAGCAAAAGAACCGCCCCCCTTCATGTAAGTCGCCGTCTCGTATCCAATTTGATCCGTAACCAACGAGAAAAAAGCGCCTCCCATATTGTTTCCTTTTACCATAATTGGTGCAGAGAATCCCAACCCACGGGTCACCGGTGCAATATTCTTACGCGCCGCATCCAATTTATTCTCAATGCCAAATTGATTGTCTTGCGGTTTGAGAAATGGAGACTCATCGTCATACCCTAACCACTGCTGGTGGTTAATTGCATTTAAACAAAATTGACCCGACGCCCCTGCATAAGCTGGGTTATAGAACAACTTGTTAAATGTGAAATGTGTGAAAAGCGGATCCGTCTGCGCAGTTAACGCCAAAGGCGCAACCAAAGCAATCAAAGCCACCCATCTTCCCAGTAAATGTTTATTCATACCTATTTTGGAGTATCTCTTAAAAACAAAAATCATGTAAAATCCCCACATTGCCAAACATTTTCTCAAATAATGACAATTCAGGCAACCTTGTGTCCACTCTATTCGTCGCATCTCTTATCGTTTGAAATCAACAGGGTCCATTACCATATTTCTTACAAGCGGAAAATCACATCAAAAAGAGTATAAGTAGTGGAAAAGTCGACCTTGTTCTCCTGCTCTCTCTTTGTATCATTGTATCCTAATCTATACACTTATTATGGCTGAAATATTGGTCATCGACGATGAAGCGCCGATCCGTGAAACCCTCAAAGAAATTCTAGAATACGAGAATTACAACGTTACCACTGCCGACGATGGCAACAAAGGTCTGCTCCTCATACAGAAGAATGAATACGATGTAGTCCTGTGCGATGTCAAAATGCCCGGCATAGACGGCATGGAACTCCTAGACAGAGCCCAAGCCTTGCGACCTGACCTTCCGTTTATCATGATTTCGGGTCATGGAAATGTAGAAATGGCTATAGACGCAACCAAAAAAGGCGCTTACGACTTCATTACCAAGCCACCGGATTTGAATCGCTTGTTGATTTCTATCCGCAATGCCATCGACAAAAACAACCTCGTTACCGAAACCAAATTTCTGAAGAGAAAAGTTTCCAAAACATTCGATATCATCGGTGAAACACCCGCCATCGGAAAGATCAAAGAAACAATTGAAAAAGTAGCCCCTACCGAAGCTCGCGTGCTTATTACCGGCGAAAATGGAACGGGTAAGGAATTGGTAGCTCGTTGGTTGCACGAAAAAAGCAATCGCGGCAACATGGCCCTGGTTGAAGTGAATTGCGCATCCATCCCATCTGAATTGATTGAAAGTGAATTATTTGGCCATGAAAAAGGCAGCTTCACTTCCGCCATCAAACAACGCATCGGCAAATTTGAACAAGCCCACGGTGGAACCCTTTTCCTCGATGAAATTGGCGATATGAGTCTTTCCGCCCAAGCAAAAGTGTTGAGAGCGATTCAGGAAGGCAAAATTACAAGGGTTGGCGGCGATAAAGAAATCAAGGTGGACGTGCGCATCGTAGCCGCTACCAACAAAAACTTGCTCGAGGAAATCGAAAAAGGACAGTTTAGAATGGATCTTTACCATAGACTGAGCGTAATCCTGATTCATGTTCCTACACTAAACGAGCGTGTGGAAGACATTCCGCTGATCGCCAACAATTTCTTAAAAGACATCTGCGACGAGAATAGCATTCCTCTAAAAGGATTTACCCCCGATGGTTATCAAGCCCTGCAGGATGTGAATTGGACAGGAAATATTCGTGAACTACGCAACGTAGTTGAACGCTTGGTGATTCTTTGTGGCGATAAAATTTCGGGGGAAGACGTTTACATGTTCTCGAACCCTGCACAGCGCGGCGCGGATCCCTTTGGCGTGGTCGACGATTATAAAACGCTTCAAGATTTCAGAGATTGGGCCGAAAAAGTCTTTATCGAAAGAAAATTGGTTCAAAACGGATGGAACGTCGCCAAAACCGCACAAGAAATCGACATTCAGCGAAGCCATTTGTACAATAAAATTGAGAAGTACAGCCTCAAACGTCGTTAATTAATTTTTCTAAACGATGCAGCATCGCGGCACAGACCTAATACTTGCCAAAAAACTGCTCACCGAAGGAAAATTGGTCGCCATTCCCACCGAAACGGTTTACGGACTAGCGGCCAATGGACTTGATGAAACAGCGGTTGCGGGAATTTTTTCGGCGAAGAACCGACCTACATTTGATCCGCTCATTCTGCATGTTGCTTCTATTGAGCAAGCGCAATCTCTTTCCATTGATTGGCCCGAGATGGCAGATAAATTGGCACGTGCCTTTTGGCCTGGTCCACTAACGCTGATTTTACCCAAGGCAGACCATGTGCCAGACCTCACTACATCCGGACAGCCTACGGTTGGTATTAGAATGCCAAACAACAGGTTAACACTTGAATTACTGAGCACACTCCCCTTTCCTCTCGCCGCCCCTAGTGCCAACCCCTTTGGTTACGTAAGCCCCACAAATGCGCAGCATGTGGCTGATCAATTGGGTGATAGCATAGATTATATCCTCGACGATGGCAACTGTTCCGTAGGCATAGAGAGTACCATTATCGCCATTGACAACGGGACGCCAAAAGTGCTCCGATTGGGTGGATTATCCCTGGAGCGAATTTCGGATGTATTGGGATTTCCCGTACTGGAACACTTAAACCAAAATAGTAATCCTCAGGCACCAGGTCAGCTAGACCAACATTATAGCCCGCGATGCAAGCTCATTGCGCTAAATACAATGCCCGCCGAAGATATTGAACCTAGCGTATCGATCATTTATTTTTCTAAACAAGAGGCGCAACGGAGTTCTGATTACAATTCGTCGGACGGTTCACATTACTATTTGTCGGACAGCGGCGACACCAACCAAGCGGCATCGAATCTATTTTCCACATTGCGTAGACTCGATCAGGACAATCAAAAAGTGGCCTACTTTGAATGGGCGCCAAACGAAGGGCTCGGCCGTGCAATCAATGACCGGCTTCAGCGAGCGGCTTTTCAGCCATAATTATCAAATTTCTTCCAAAAAGCTCAACGTATTGTCGAGTGCGTGCCACAATTCTTGGGTAAAATCTTGAATTCCTGCGCAAGGATGTTTCATTCCAAAAGTATGATCGGCCTTGGGGACTGTCATTCTGATACTGTGAATACAAGCATCGTATATAGGCTCAGACAGCGCGCATGGAACGGCTTCATCGGCTTCACCATGAACAATGAGTAAAGGGCGACCCAAGCTACGTGCAGCCTCTAAAACGTCAAACTCCTCTTCATGCGCCATTAAATTCTCCCAGATGCTGTAATCCAGCGGCATTTCTTGATTTGTGCGAGCGTTTGTGGTATAAACGGTGCGATTTTTCTTCCAAATTTCTGGGTTAAACGATTCGAACAACCATTGGTAGGATGGAATGGGCGACCAGGCGATGACTTTCTCTACATAATCTTGACAGCGGCTAGCGAATAGAATCACATTGGCACCACCACGAGAGTGACCTAACCATGAAACCCTTTCGACGTTTAATCCCAATGATTTCCCATTTTCCCTGATCCATTTACCGAGCGATTCAAGGTCGTTTAGTTCTTTACTCACCGTATTCACAGCAAATAAATCTAGTGCATCAAACCGATCGGCATCACCAATAACACCATTGTGTGAATGATTAAAGGTAATGACAGCATATTCACCGGTGGCGAAATACTCATGTAGGTGCGGGACATGGCCCCATTGCTTAAATCCTTTGAAGCCGTGGCAATAAACCAATACTGGACATGGTCCTTCGGATGGGGGCAAAAACAAATCGACGGCCATTTGGCCGTCGATAGTTTTGATCTGAAAATGTTGATTGTTTTTCACAATTTGGTGCCCAGGACCGGAGTCGAACCGGTACGGGGGTGAACCCACAGGTGTTTGAGACCAGCGCGTCTACCAATTCCGCCACCTGGGCATATTATTTTTCAGAACGGGATGCGAAATTATCATTAATTTCTAATGATTCCAATATTATTTGACAATATTTTTAGGCCATTCCACAACTTCCATGGAATGGATCTTTTGCGGCTCCAATTGGAAGCGAATGGCGGTCCTAACTTTATGAAATCCGTGTACACCACAAGCCCCAGGATTCAAAAAAAGTAGATTATTATACTTAGGATCTCTTTGCACTTGGAGCATATGCGAGTGCCCGCAGACATAGATATCGGGTTTGGTTTTATTAATGATGTCTTTTACGTTCGCCGGATACCTTCCAGGCTTGCCACCAATGTGTATCATCAGAATCCTAAACCCTTCCCTATCAAATAATTGAACATCTGGGTATTCCACTTTCACGTCCATCCCATCAATATTCCCATGCACACCAATAATCGGCTTTCCAAGCTTTGCAATTGCCTCATGCATCGCAGTATTTAGCCAATCTCCGGCGTGCCAAACCTCATCTGCCCATGCCGCATGATGCAAAATCCCTTCATCTACGTAGCCATGATTGTCCGATATAACCAAAATCTTCATCAGTAAATCCAATTAAGCAATGCAGAAATAATCACATTAAAGACAAATATCCCAACCGAATACTCAAAGGGCTTTATGATCCAAGTGAGTGATGTTAGGGCTAAAATGATACAACCAAACACCAAAGTGGTGAGATTCCATTGTTTCAAATCTTCGTGTACAATGCCATACACAGGCATTTTATCAAACGATAACCTCATCCAAACATCGGTTTCAAAAGTCAAGTATTCAACCAATTTATGTCGCCAAGGACTAAAAAACAACCGTATCGAATCCCCATCTTCCAGTGCATAAAACGACTTCAGGTCCACCGGGACTTTTTCCACGACCAAATCTTCAGAGGTTAGCATTGATTTAATGGGTTCGTTTTTTTCGCTCCGTTTAGATTTTTGATCCAACAGAACAGCTTCGGCTTCCGCGGTCCGATTATCAACACTTGCATAAACCAGCAAAGTATCAAATTCCTTCGCTCGCAATCGATATGGCTGATGGGCACAGAAGTTTATCGTATGCAAATAATTATCGCGATACAAGTAAGTGGCATATTTACTACCCGATTTTCCCCTAACCCCTGTCTCACTTTCATGTGCAAGGACATACTGAATCTCACTTACTGGCGATAAATACAAATCCACGAGGCAAAATATCGCAAACCCTGCAAAACAGAGGCTCATATATTTGGCAAACTGTGAAATTTTACGCTCCAAGGAAATCAAAGATAAAGCCCCCAAGGAAAAGGAAAAACATTGTTGGATTTAAATCTCGCGATTTACGTCCCACTGCTCCAGATAATCGGCAACTCTGCGAACAAACATACCACCCAACGCGCCGTCCACCACACGGTGATCGTAACTATGAGAAAGGTACATCATATGTCGGATTGCAATCACATCGCCAAATTCGGTCTCCAAAACGGCTGGTTTCTTGCGAATCGCACCCACGGCCATAATAGCCACTTGGGGTTGATTGATTACAGGCGTACCCAAAACGTTTCCAAAGCTTCCCACGTTTGTAAGCGTGTACGTGCCCCCTTGAATCTCATCAGGAACCAACTTGCCAATACGAGCTCTTCCCGCCAAATCATTTACGATGCGCGTTAATCCCAACAAATTCATGCTATCCGCATTCTTAATCACCGGAACAATCAAGTTGCCATTCTGCTGAGCCACGGCCATTCCAATGTTGATGTTTTTCTTTTTGATGATCGTGCTTCCATCCACACTCACGTTGATCAATGGAAAATCCTTAATTGCTTTGGCTACCGCTTCTATGAAAATGGGTGTAAACGTAATGTTCTCACCTTCTCTTTTCTTAAAACTATCCTTCACAAGATTTCTCCAGTTCACCAAGTTCGTAACATCAGCCTCAACAAAACTTGTAACGTGGGGTGAAGTATGCTTGCTCATCACCATGTGATCAGCAATCATCTTTCTTACGCGATCCATTTCGATGATTTCATCACCTGGGTTCAATGAAATGCTAGATTTCACTTCTACTTTGGCTGGTGTTTGTATTGAGACTGCCGCTGGATTAGATGCTGCAAATGCTGGAGCCGAAACCGGAGCAGACACAGGCGCGTTGGCTGATCCAGTACCACGATTGGCAACAAAATCTAAAATATCTGCTTTGGTTACTCTACCCTCTTTCCCTGTTCCTGGCAAAGACTCCAACTGCGACATCGAAATGCCTTCAGCCCTTGCAATATTAAGAACCAATGGCGAATAAAAACGACTTACGCCATCATTTGACATAGGCTCCGCTAGGGGCTGTGCCGATTCAATTTGTTTTTCGATGACAGCAACCGCTGCTTCCACTGGAATTGCTGTTTCTACCACCGCTGACGCTGTTGCAGCAGGTGCTGATGTCGCTACAGGCGCTGAAGCTGATGCTCCACCCTCTGTATTAATCATTGCAACAGGCTCCCCTACTTTAACTACATCGCCATCTTGATATAATTGCTTTACTAAAATCCCCGCTTCTGTGCTAGGGATCTCACTGTCAACCTTATCGGTAGCAATTTCAACAATGGGCTCGTCTTTTTCAACACGCTCTCCCTCGTTCTTTAACCAACGAATAATTGTCGCTTCCGCGATGCTTTCGCCCATTTTGGGCATTACAATGGGTTTTTCTGCCATAAGAATTGAGTGCAAAAATCGTGTTTTTTCATTTCACCGCCAAACACCAATCCGTAATAAACAAAAATGAGCTAAGAATTGTCGTCTTTCTCGCCTGAATCCGACGAAATTTCATCTGTCATTCCGCAAATTCGCATCAATTCAGCAACCTCAGCGCGCTTTGATTTATCTTGGGCTTCACCGAAGGAATAATGCAAATTTCGGAGCATCCTTTTGATAATATCCTGGACTGAGCAGGGCATATAAAATTGACGTATGGGCGTCACATTTACTACTTTTAAAAAACTATCGACATTTTCTTTGGTGAAGATTTGTCCTTTGCTGTATGGATTGATATAAAAGATTACTTTTTCAACTTCATCCAGAGGGACTAATTTAATATTTTTCACGCCTGCATAGGCTTCGCCAATTTTACACAATCCCACTACAAAATGTTGAGGTAGATTGACCCCAAACACGGGAAGGCCTAAATGTTGAGCCACGGACAAGTAGATGGCCGACAAACTAATGGGATTGCCTGTTTTTCGTTCCAACACTCGATTAATAAAAGAATTATCGGGATAGTGATATTGGCTTGTATCTCCATGAAAACCGTACTGTTCAAAAAAAACATGATTCAATATCTGAATGCGATCTAAATCATTTTCAACATTTCCCATCAGCAACCAAGCATCCAATTTGATATCATTCAACTGTCGCTTCACATCCACCAATTTTATGCCCGGATACTGCAACTGTGTCACCATGACCCAACCTTCAATCAAATCGGGCTGCTCTTGCTCGAACCAATTGGTGAAACGCTGATGGAGAAGGCGCTTTTGTATCTTATTAACAACCAGTTCTATGTACCTGGAGGCCTCTGGGAATTCATTATTCAACCAGAGCGCTTCTAACTCATCGATTACGGACTCACCTTCTTGCATCAAACGACTCTCCACAGCCAAGGAAACATCCAAATCAGGATCATCCAGTAACTGAACCATTGCCCTAAGTGTTGAAGGATCAATCATGAGAATCGTGCCAATATAATTTTTGTAATCGCAAAAGGCGACGCTTACTTTTTCTTCGACTTGAATCCTGCGGCTTTAGGCTTTTTTACAAAACCTTTCACCAAAACCTCAATATCTGCGTAAACCAAAGAATCCCATATTTTATCTTTCGGTATCGGAACATTATCCTTTCCACTTTTGATGTATGGACCATACCTACCGTTCAAAATCTGAATATTTGCATCTTCCGTGAATGTCTTCAAAATTGCAGCTGCAGCCCCGGCCATTTTTGCTTCAACCAAAGCAACGGCTTGTTCCGCAGTCACTGTTTCTGGGGCTTGGCCTTTGGGGATCGATATAAATTGACCTTGGTATTTGATATAGGGTCCAAAACGACCTTTATTCACTTCCAAAGCAACGCCGTTATAATCTGTGATATGCAATGGGAACTGAGTACCAGACAAAGCTTCTTTCAAAATCGCTTCGCATTCCTCAACGGTCATTTCTGTTAAATCCGTCCCTTTTTCTACGTTGAAATACTTCTCACCGCGCTTTAAATATGGTCCAAATCTACCAATGCCCGCTATCACTGCCTCGCCTTCATACACCATCACTTCACGGGGTAGTTCAAACAATTTCAATGCGTTTTCGATGGTAACAGTTTCAATGGATTGACCTTGCTGTAAACTCGCGTAAATCAACTTCTCCTCATCATCTTTTACTCCAATTTGGACAAATGGACCAAACTTCCCCATTCGCACACTCATCTGGCGGCCATTCACAGGGTGAATACCAAGAATCCGCTCTCCTGTCACTCTTTCCGCCGATTCCATCGTTGTATCAACTGCAGCATGAAAGGGACCATAGAAACCCGTGAGCATATCCTGCCAAGCTTGATTTCCATTGGCGATTTCATCAAATTGCTTTTCTACCGATGCGGTAAATCCGTAATCCATGATCGCATCGAAGTTGGCCGACAAGAAATCTGTTACCAACATACCCATATCTGAGGGGAACAATTTATTCTTTTCCGCCCCGTAATTTTCAACCTTAACTTCTTCTGTAATATCCGAACCGATCAATGTCACCTCGGCAATTTTACGCTGCTTACCTTCCCTAGTTTCGGTGGTAACATACTGACGTTTTTGAATGGTTGTAATGGTTGGTGCATAGGTAGACGGTCTACCGATTCCCAACTCCTCTAACTTCTTCACCAACGATGCTTCAGAATACCTTGGTGCAGGACGTGCAAAACGCTCTTGAGCCTTGATCTTCTTCATATCAACGCCTTCTCCCACTGTTACTGCTGGCAAAATACCATCTTGTTCACCATCCTCTTCCTCATCGTCTTTACTTTCCATGTACACTTTCAAAAAACCATCAAATCGAATCACTTCCCCTTCGGCTTGAAATTTTGATTTTTTGCTATTGTCTTCGATGGTAATTACAGTTTTTTCCATCTCTGCTTTCGACATTTGAGATGCGATAGCACGTTTCCAGATCAGGCTATATAGTTTTTTCTCGCGGTTATCATCTCCTGCAAATTGCACAGCAAAACTGGTAGGACGAATTGCTTCGTGCGCTTCCTGAGCCGATTCATTCTTTGTTGTATAATTTCTAACCTGAGAATACTTTTCACCAAACGTAGTTTCGATTTCTGATTTGGCGGCGGCCATAGCCATTTTGCTCAAATTTACAGAATCGGTACGCATGTATGTGATGTGACCGTGTTCATAGAGTTTCTGTGCGATTCTCATGGTTGTGGTAACATCGTAGCCCAATTTTCTTGAAGCTTCCTGCTGTAGAGTAGATGTTGTAAATGGTGGTGAAGGATTTCTAAAAGTGGGCTTCACCTCTAAACCTGTCACTGCGAAGGTTTCACCTATCAACGATGTCAAAAAAGCCTTTGCAGTATCTGCATTCTTGGGCTTTTGGGTATTTTCTGCAGTAAGAATCTTGCCTTCCTGTGTTTTAAAATCACCAATGACTTTAAATTCCGATTTTGCATCAAATTCATTGATTTCGCGTTCACGCTCAACAACCAATTTCACTGCCACCGACTGTACACGTCCAGCCGACAATTTAGGCTGCACTTTACGCCACAAGATGGGCGATAATTCAAAACCAACCAATCGATCCAACACACGTCGGGCCTGCTGCGCATCTACCAAGCACTTGTCGATGGTTCTAGGATTCTCAATTGCGTGTAAAATCGCGGTTTTGGTAATTTCATTGAAAACAATGCGTTTGGTATTTTCCTCTTTAAGACCCAATACCTCAAACAAATGCCAACTAATGGCTTCCCCTTCTCTGTCTTCGTCCGATGCCAACCAAACCGTTTCGGCGTCTTTGGCATATTTCTTTAATTCGGCAACCAATTTTTTCTTTTCATCTGGCACCTCATACTTGGGCAAAAATCCATTTTTGACATCGATGGCGGAATCGCCGGACGACAAATCACGGATGTGACCCATGCTAGATTTTACAATAAAGCCCTCCCCGAGATACTTCTCGATGGTTTTGGCTTTGGCAGGTGACTCAACGATTACTAAGTTCTTGATTGACATGTATTATTTTCCGAAAATGACTGGTTTCTGAATGCTACCCTTGCTCGACTCCATGCTAATGACATACAATCCAGAGCTTGGTAATAACAAATCAGACATATAAAGTGTTGTGTTAGATTCTAAGATTTTACCTGAAAAAATATTTGCAACTTTTCTACCCTGCAAATCTAGAAGTACTACTGTTACTTCCTCGTCGGTGATGGCAGAATGAATTACAATTTTAGAATTGGCCTCTACAGGATTAGGGCTTACTTCAAAACCCATCAAATCCTTTCCGATGGTATTAACACCGGCATAAAACGCCCCAATATTGATATTATCGATGTAAACAGGATTGCCTCCGCCACTGATTACATCAATGCGGAATGTCAAATTTTGATTCAAACCATACCCAATTGAAGAAAGTGATGTAACACCCGATAAACGCCAATTGGTTGATTTGGTTGGCTTAAAATTGTTGGTATATACCTGACCGCTATAGGCCAAAGCCGCACCGGATCTTTCTAAAATTTGCTTGAATGAAGCGCCACAATCGGTAGACACATAAACCCGCATAACTTCTGTGACCGTCGCATCAGGTTGAGCATAGGAACTGTAAAAAGTGAATCTGGGTGTTGAAGCGCCCATGCCAGAGATATCAAAACTTGGCAATGTGATACTATAGGTACTACCCGCTGCACTGCCCGTTGCTATTGGTGCTTTGTAACAATTGCTACCGGTGTATCCAACAGTTGTTTCCAGCGTAAACCTTGAGGTTGTGGGTGAGCTGTGAACGAATTTATCTGAGGTGGTAAAAGCGGCTGGGTCACCATTTTCGAAACCTTGTTCAAAATTTGGCTTGTTTGCGCCTGCGGCTTTTAGTACTGTTATATAACTGCTCTTCGTGACAGAATTACTCCCCTTTGTATTTTGAACCGTTAACGAAACCGGATAAACCCCTGGCGTTTGGTATGTCACCGTAGGGTTCTGAGTTGATGCACTTGGCTGAGAAGAGCCTGTAAATGTCCATGACCAAGCCGTTGGTAGGGACTTACAACTCAAATCATAAAACTTCACTGATTGACCGGCGCAAATCACTTGAGCACTCGATGTAAATGTTGCCACAGGTGCTACCGATGATGGTGTTATTCCCGTTGCAATTAAATTACTCGTCGATACATTTGTCGTTCTAGGACTGGTTCCCGAAGTAAGGTAGGAATGCATACGCGTCTTTTGTAATTTGGTAAACAAACACTGACAAGAACCATTGGAGTAATCCATATAATCTTCCCACAAATCCAATTTATCAGGGGAATCCGTACTACAACTATTGCCTGCCGCTGGACAGTTTGCATTGGTAAATGGACCCGTTGCGGGAGGCGTATCGTCTACTTTGTCGCCGTTATTACAATCGTCTTGAAATACATGATACAAACCCAACCAATGTCCTACTTCGTGTGTGAGGGTACGACCACTGTCTGATGCCACTGCTGTTCCGATGGTTCCCACGCGATCCGATTTCATAACAATCCCGTCTTTACTAAATTTTGCAGTCCATGGAAAAACCGCATAACCTAATACTTCTCCGCCACCAGTTCCCCCACTAATTGAAGAAACAACCCAAATATTCAAATACTTTGTATAGGGCCAAATAATTAACGATTTCACAGGCTCGGTAGCCATATCCATTTGTACACCCGCCGAAGAATAAACACGATTTATACCATCTGTACAATTGCCATTAGGGTCGATTTTTGCCAGCTCAAATTTGATCTGACAATCAGCTGCTAAGCCCGCAAATGCTGAACGCAATTTGTTGCGATTGCTATTTAATAAATTGAAATCCTCATTCAAAACACGCATCTGATCCAAAATTTGTTCGCGGCTAATATTTTCAGCCCCATTGGTGTGAATCACATGAAAAACGACAGGAATAGTATAGATCGCAGCTCTTGACTCCACTTTCTTGGAATCCGCCTCAGCATTCATCTGGTCTTCTAGCAATTTTGCTTCAGGATGCTCTTGTAAAATGCGGTCATAATGCATGTCGCTACCACATTTATGTTGTGATTTTGCGATATTTACAATACTTAAAAAAGCGAAGGCCGCGGTTAAATTAATCTTACTCAGTCTCATTTTCGTTCGCAAATTAAATTCAAAGTTTCTAGGGTTGGCTTAATTATATGTAAAATCACTGACATCAATTTTCAATAAAGGGTTGTCTTTGACCGATCAAAAGCATCTTTAAAGTGCATGATTTGCTTGCAGTAAGGCGTAATTGTCACCGCCAAAATATCAAACCGAAATTTTCCAAAATATTTATTTTTAATCATGTAATCCGTTGCCGCTATCCCGATGTTCTTCCATTTCTTGGAATTTACCGCTGTTTCCGGAGGTGCAAAAATAGATGTGCTTCTACATTTCACCTCAATAAATATCAACACATCTCTTTGCCTACCGATAATATCTATCTCCTTATGCCCACTTCTCCAATTATGATGTAAAACTTCAACACCCTGCCTAACCAACCAATCACGCGCTTGTTTTTCGCCCCAATCTCCTACCCGTTTTTTGGAGCCATTCATCTCCCAAAAATGTTCCATACGCTCAATTTCCATATTCACGATTTCAAAAATGTCACCCTTATTTCGAATTATCAAATGCAACCCTCCGTTTTGGCTAAATTTGCAAAATGTTGAATTGTCAGTTGCATTTATTACAAAATCAGACCTACGAGGAAACCTGGGACTTCCAGCGATCTCTTTTTGATGCGATGATTCAGAACAAATCCAATCAACAACCAACAGAACCCCTGCATCTAATCATGATTGAGCACCCGCACGTGTATACGTTTGGAAAAAGTGCAGACCGAGAGAATTTGTTGGCGACCGATGAGGCGCTCACGGCAATGGAAGCCAAGGTGTACGACATAGAGCGCGGGGGCGATATTACCTATCACGGACCAGGACAGTTGGTGGTTTACCCTATTTTCGACTTAGAGGCGCTCAATATGGGCGTAAAGCGATTTGTAGAGGGCATCGAAACTACAATTATCAATACCCTGGCGGATTATGGGATTGGGGCGGGTGTTATTAAGGACAGAATTGGCGTTTGGATCGACATCGACCAACCCACTGAGCGAAAAATTGCCGCGATTGGTATCAAATGCAGTCGTTTTGTCAGTATGCATGGCCTCGCGTTAAACGTAAATACCGACCTCGGCATGTTCAATCACATCGTGCCTTGCGGCATTGTAGATAAGGGCGTTACGAGTATGGAAAAAGAATTGGGCGGAAAAATTGACATGTTTGCCGTAAAAGAAAAAATGGGCAAGCATTTTGAGAGTACCTTTGGCCTAACAATAACAAAGAAATGAACAGTAAAACCATTCGCACCCTCATCATCGTAGGGGTAGTATTAATCGCCTTTTTATGGATCAGAGGAAGTTACAACGGCTTGATAAATCAAGACGAAACTTTATCTAACGCTTGGAACAACGTAGAAGTTGCTTACCAAAATCGCGCAGACAAAATCGCTGAAGTGGCAGAAGCCGTAAGCGCAGAAGCCAAATTCGAGAAATCCACATTAATAGAAATCACCAATGCGAGAGCCAGTGCCGGTCAAGTCAAATTAACCAGCGACCAACTTACGCCTGAAAATTTGAATAAGTTTGAATCAGCCCAACAGTCTTCATTCAGCAGGATGATGATTGTGTTGGAGCGTTACCCCGACTTGAAGGCCACAAAAGGCTATGAGAATTTGCAATTTGAGATTTCTGAATCAGAAAACATGATTCGCACAGCACGTAGCGATTTTAACTCTGCTGTTAAGCAATACAACCTTTCTGTACGTCAATTCCCAAGCAACATCTTTGCAGGTATTTTTGGATTTGAAAAGAAATCAGGATTTGCCGCAGACAAAGGCTCCGAGAAGCGCGTAAATATCAAAGACGCACTCAAAGATTAATAATGTCGTTCCAATTTTCCTCTCTTTTTAATGGTTTGATGCATGCCACCGGCCTAAAAAAACGCATTAAACTCTTCACAGAAACAGAGGAATCTGAAATCGTTGCGGCGATTGTTGACGCTGAAAATCGGACATCTGCCGAGATTCGAGTTCATATCAGCCATTCATATCAACCCACCGACGCGGTGATTGCGGCTACCAAAACTTTCAAAAAGTTGGGAATGCACAAGACCGCTGACCGCAATGGCATATTGATTTACCTAGCTCCTTACACCAAGCAATTTGCCATTTTGGGCGATGAAGGCATCAACAACAAAGTCGCTCCCGGCCAATGGGACCAAATGCGCGATGCGATGCAGAATCATTTCCAACAGCAGCAATTCAAAACTGGCGTTTTGTTAGGCATCGAAGAGTCAGCAACCCTATTATCACAATATTTTGCCCCTGGCGATATCAATCCAAACGAACTAAGCAATGAGATTTCCAATGGCAATTGAGGCTAGGATTTTCGCGGACGTATCAAACACGGTGAGGTTGGCAATACTTGTCCTATTCGTCAGTTGCATGGGTTCACTAAAAGCAGAGCAAACCCTACCTGCCTACAAAGGTCACGTGAACGACTATGCCAATGTACTAAGTACGGCCCAAATCAAACAACTGGACGAGATACTTTTTGATTACGAAGATTCTACATCGTCCCAAATCGCGGTGGTGCTTGAACCCAGTGCCAACGGACTTGCCGCAATAGATCGTGCAATGTTCCTTGCCAGAGGTTGGGGCGTAGGACAAAAGAACAAAAACAATGGTATCCTGCTGTATATCGCAATCAACGATAGAAAATTCTTTACCGTTACGGCAGATCAAATGCAAGACAAACTCGGTGCGAGCCGTTTGGGTCAGATCGAAAACGATTTCCTAGTTCCTAACCTGCGAAACCAAGATTATTTTACTGCCATAGCCCAAACAACGCAAGCATTTGAGCAAGCCTTGATGGGTAAATTCAAGGGCAAAGCAACAAGAAAACGTAAAAGTGGTACCCGCGGTTGGGTAAGTATCGTGGTCGCTATTGTATTGCTAAGGATCATGTCGCGCGGTGGCGGTGGCGGCGGCTATCGCAGCAATGGTCGCTACAATACCGGACTCGGCGCTTGGCCCCTATTCATGGGTGGTTTTGGCGGCGGTGGTTTTGGCGGCGGAGGCGGCGGAAGTGGATTTGGTGGCGGAGGATCTAGCGATTGGGGTGGATTTGGTGGTGGCGGTGGATTCAATGGAGGGGGTGCCGGCGGAAGTTGGTAATCACCCCGCTTTCCCCTAGGAATTTTCTGAATAAATCTTTCTTTCCGATGCATTGTTTTGTACCTTTGCAAATCCATGAAAAACAATGTTTCTGAGCACATTCACCAGCCCGATGCCAATCAACCCAGCATCGAAATTTTGGGCGCTCGGGAACACAATTTAAAATCTATCGATCTAACCATTCCTAGAAATAAACTCGTCGTTTTTACGGGACTTTCAGGATCTGGAAAAAGTTCACTTGCATTCGACACCCTTTTCGCGGAAGGTCAGCGACGTTATCTCGAAAGTTTTAGCGCCTATGCCCGTCAGTTTATTGGGGATATGAAGCGCCCGGATGTCGATAAAGTGCGAGGCCTCAGCCCCGTAATCAGCATCGAACAAAAGACCGTTAGCAAAAACCCAAGAAGTACCGTGGGTACAGTTACGGAAGTATACGATTTCCTTCGTCTGCTCTTTGCCCGTGCCGGAGAAGCCGTGAGTTATATCAGCGGTGAAAAAATGGTAAAACTGACCGAACAGCAAATCATGGATGCCATGGTTCAAAAATTCGACACCCAAAAAGTAGCCATCCTCGCACCCGTTGTGAAAGGACGTAAGGGAAATTACCGCGACCTGTTTGAGCAAATCAAGAAGAAGGGCTACAATAAGGTTAGAGTGGATGGGAAAATCACCGACATTACAGGCAGCATGCAGGTAGATCGATATAAAATCCACGATATCGAAGTGGTGATAGATCGCTTGCAAGTGCAAAGTGGATCCACGGGACGACTTACCGAAAGTGTGAAAATTGCCATGAAAATGGGCAGTGGAAACATGATGGTGTTAGACGCAGACGATCAGCTTGTGCATTTTTCTCGTTTCTTGATGGACCCCATTAGTGGCCTCAGTTACGATGAGCCTCAACCAAACTCATTCTCCTTCAATTCTCCCTACGGTGCTTGTCCAACCTGCGAAGGCATGGGCGAAACCGCCGAGGTCAATATCGATTTCATCATCCCCGATCGCAGCAAATCCATCAATCGCGGCGGGATTGTTCCGATTGGTGAGCTCAGAGAAAATTGGACGTTTAGCCAACTTCGCGCCCTTGCAAAAGTGCTAGATTTTAGCCTCGCCGATCCAATCTCAAAACTTAGCGATCAGCAAATTCAGTGCATACTTTATGGCTACGATGAACCCATCATGGTCAGTCATATCAACCATCAAGGTCAAAAGAAATCCTACGAATCTCAATACAAAGGGGTCGTTCATTACATCACGGAGAATTATTTTGAATCCGAGGACGACAAACTGCGTCAGTGGGCAGAAGAATTCATGCACCAAAAGCCCTGTGAAACCTGTCACGGCGCCCGATTGAAGCAAGAATCACTGCATTTTATTATCGCCGAAAACAACATCGCGCAGCTGAGTAACATGAATATCGATGTGCTCACAAACTGGTTCCATGCGGTACACGATAAACTTACGGAAAGACAAACCACCATTGCCACCGAACTGATTAAGGAAATCAAAAGTCGTCTCGATTTCTTGGTCGGCGTTGGCCTGGGATACCTCACCCTAAATAGCCCCGCAAGAACTTTATCGGGCGGAGAAGCGCAGCGTATTCGTTTGGCAACCCAAATTGGTAGCAAGTTGATGAATGTGCTTTATATTTTGGATGAGCCGAGTATTGGATTGCATCAGCGCGACAATGAGCGATTGATTCAGAGTTTGCGGGATTTGCGCGACATGGGCAATACGGTTTTGGTGGTAGAGCACGACAAGGACATGATGCTTGCCAGCGATTGGTTGGTGGAGATTGGTCCTAATGCCGGCGTTCATGGCGGTCAGATCGTTGCCAGCGGCGAGGTCAAAGATTTTATTCAGTCTGATGCAATTACGGGCAAATACCTTCGCGGTGAAGACAGCATTCCTGTCCCTGAAAAACGAAGAAAGGCATCGACAGAAAAACTCAAATTAAAAGGATGCACAGGCCATAACCTCAAAAACGTGGATTTGGAAATTCCTATCGGCTTGTTTGTGGCAATTACCGGCGTCAGCGGTAGCGGCAAATCCAGTCTGATCAATGAAACCCTATTCACTGCAGCACACAATAAAGTCTATGCCTCCAGCTATAAACCCTTGCCGTTTAAGAGCATTGATGGGTTGGAACACATCGACAAGGTGATTCGCATCGACCAGAGTCCAATTGGACGTACGCCTCGAAGCAATCCGGCTACTTATGTGGGTGTTTTCCAAGAAATTCGGAACCTTTTCACCAACTTACCGGAAGCAAAAATCCGCGGTTACAAGCCCGGTCGATTCAGCTTTAACGTCAAAGGCGGACGGTGCGAAGCCTGCGGCGGTGGCGGAAAAAAGGTCATCGAAATGAACTTCCTTCCAGATGTTGAAGTCCTGTGCGATGAATGTCAAGGCAAGCGCTACAACCGTGAAACCCTCGAAGTACGATACAAAGGCAAAAGCATCAACGATGTCTTAGAAATGTCGATCGATACCGCCGTAGACTTCTTTGAGAACATACCTTTGATTCAACGTAAGGTTAAAACGATGCAAGACGTGGGATTGGGTTACCTCACCTTAGGACAGTCGAGCACAACGATTAGCGGCGGAGAAGCCCAGCGCGTAAAACTTTCAACTGAATTGAGCAAGCGAGATACGGGAAAGACGCTTTATATATTGGACGAGCCAACAACGGGACTGCACTTCAACGACATTAAGCAATTGCTGGGCGTATTGAACATTTTGGTCGACAAAGGAAATACGATTGTTGTCATCGAGCACAACATGGACGTGATTAAGGTGGCGGACTGGGTGGTTGACATTGGACCTGAGGGTGGATCCGGCGGTGGTGAGATATTGGTATCGGGCACACCGGAACAGGTGGCAAAACACAAAGAAAGCCATACGGGCCGATTCCTGAAAATGGAATTAAAATAAGGTAAAACCCAAGTTGCGTTGTATTTTTGCAGTATGGATGCCAGCCCCCTGTATGCAATTTCACCCGTAGACGGTAGATATGCCGGCGGAACTAAAGATTTAAAACGATTTTATTCAGAAGCCGGACTCATTCAATACCGCATCCGCGTTGAGGTCGCCTATCTTTTTGCCTTGGCAAAGGTGATTCCAAATGTAGATTGGAGCGAGCTTCTCAAACATCAAAATACCCTTACCAGTTGGTGCGAAAATCTTCCAGAAGTAGACGTTCAGCGCGTAAAAACCATCGAAAAGACAACCAACCACGACGTTAAAGCGGTTGAATACTGTATTAAGGAGAAAATGGATGCTCTGGGTTTACAGGCATACAAGGAATGGGTTCACTTTGGCCTTACGTCTCAAGACATCAACAACACTGCGATTCCTTTGAGTTTTAAAGAAGCGAGCAATGCTGTGATGATGCCGGCCCTTGACGAAGTGATTCAAATATTAATCTCTCAATCACAGGCTTGGAAAGACATCCCACTATTGGCTAAAACCCACGGTCAGCCCGCCTCTCCTACCCGCTTGGGCAAGGAATGGTATGTGTTTGTGGCCCGTTTAGAAGGTCAGATCAATCTATTGTCTAAACTCCCTTATTCTGCCAAATTTGGCGGCGCAACAGGGAATTACAATGCCCATCACGTGGCTTTCCCTGATACGGATTGGTTGGCTTTTGGCGACAAATTTGTGGGCGAAGATTTGGGCTTGTATCGCGTGCCTTTTACTACGCAAATTGAACCTTACGATTTCTTGGCGGCCCAGTTCGACAATTGGAAGCGCATCAATACGATATTGATCGATTTTTCGCGCGATGTGTGGACCTATGTAAGTATGGACTACTTCAAACAGAGAATCAAAGAAGGTGAAGTGGGTTCTAGTGCGATGCCGCATAAGGTGAATCCAATCGACTTTGAAAATGCGGAAGGAAACTTAGGTATTGCCAACGCATTGTTTGAGCATTTATCGGCTAAATTGCCCGTTTCTCGGCTACAAAGAGACCTTACCGATAGTACCGTTTTGCGTAACATTGGTGTTCCTTTCGCCCATACATTAATTGCGTTAAACAGCTTAATCAAAGGGCTGAACAAATTGGTCCTCAACGAAACGGCCTTGGAAGCTGACTTGAATAACAACTGGGCGGTGGTGGCTGAAGCCATTCAAACCATCCTAAGGCGCGAGGGCTATCCCAACCCTTATGAGGCATTGAAAGCGTTGACCCGCACACACAGTAAAATCACTGCCGAAAGCATCGCAGATTTCATTACAGAACTGGATATTACAGACGCCGTAAAAAATGAGCTCAGACAAATCACCCCGTATAACTATACTGGAACGCATCCGAACTTGGATTGATTTTCTTTGGCAGTGGCTCACCGATCCAAATCGGGGATTTAAATGGCTGAAGAAAACATCATGGTTTGCTGGGATTGGTTTTGCTATATTTTTAATCGTTTGGATTTCCTGCCGAGGTCTTCTCCTAAACTGGGCTTTCAATAAGGCCGTAGTGAAATTGGAGAAAAAAGGCTATTCCCTCACCTGCAAAGAAAAAGGCTTTACTTGGTTGTTTGGGGTCCACTTGAAAGGTCTTGCGCTCAATTACAACCAACAGATTCCAACGCCAAACGATACGCTACCTCTAGCGCAACAATCAATCTATAAGTCACTTCCAAACGCACCAGTTTTTGCCTGCGATGATTTAGCCATCGGACTAAATGTATGGAAATTTTGGAATATCGGTTTATCAGGTTTTGAGACGGAACAACTTTCACTCAACCTTGTAAACCTGCCCAATTACTGCAATTATTGTGGTTTGATGGGTAGCGACAACCAGCCAGAAGAGAATACAAAACCCAACAAAGACCCCATCGTAAGTCTATTTAGACAACTCGAATCATATATCGGTAAGGCGCCCAATCACTTGGAAATGCGCCAAACCCAAATGGCGTTGACCGATACTACAGGTACATTTTCTCTTCAATTGCCCAATACCCTTTTTAAAAATAAAGAACTGTCGATGCAGTTGCTCGCCACAAGCGAAAAAATCACCACCGAAAAGGAGAAAAAAGAATATCGTAGACGAAGAAAATCAGATGCCGATACCCTGCCCGCTACCACCACAAAATCGGTTCAGTTTGTGTTGCAGGGCGATATTGACAAAGACGACCTAACCGGTCACGTGAGCATCACGCCGAGTAAAAATCAAAAATTCGTCTCTATCCCATTGGTATTAAATGGCTTGGGATTCCAAAAAGCCGATTTCGAGGTCAATGAATTGGGTGAGTCATTTGGTGCCATTCATGCCGATTTACGCGGCGGGTTTGTGGGTTTGCAGGTAAACGACGAACGCATTTCTGATACTTTAGTTCAGGTAGATTCCGCCAACGGTAGATTTGTATGTGATATCAAAGATGGCTTTTTTGAGCTCGACAGTCAGAGTTCGATGCAGATCAATCACATCAACGCCAACGTTTTCGCCCAATATCAAGGCGGCAATAACCCCAAATACGCTTTCAATATTTATATGCCTCGACTCAATGCGAACGATTTTTTCACCAGTTTACCGGTGGGCCTTTTCCGAAATATTGGGATTCCCCAAGCCACCGGAACCCTTGAATATCGATTCCAGTTTGCCATAGAGCATGAAAAACCCAAGGACTGTATCTTGGAGAGCAAAATGTGGCCCAGTAAGGATTTCACGATTGTAAAATGGGGAAATGTGGATCCAAGGATCATGAACGGCGAGTTCACCTATACCTATTGGGAAAAAGGCGATGTGGTTGCCCGTTTTCAGGTGGGTGAATCGAATGGGAATTTTACACGGATCGACAATATCAGTCCAGACCTTACACGATGCGTGATGCGCAGTGAAGACCCCGATTTTTATCACCACCAAGGATTTTATATGGATGCTTTCCGCTCCAGCATCGCCCAGAACTACAAGCAAAAGCGGTTCGCTCGCGGGGGTTCCACCATTTCGATGCAGTTGGTGAAAAACGTGTTCCTTGGCCGAAGAAAAACCATCGCCCGAAAAGTAGAAGAAATTCTATTAACCTGGTTGATGGAACGTCGTGCATTGGTTTCAAAATCCCGCCTTCTGGAAGTCTATTTGAACGTCATCGAATGGGGTCCGGGCGTCTTTGGAGTGACCGAAGCTTCGCGATTCTATTTTCATAAGAACCCGATTGATTTGAATTTGGGAGAATGCACCTTCCTTGCGAGCATCATCCCGATGCCTAAAAAAGTTAGGTGGTTCCTCGATTCCAATGGTTGCGTTCGTGAAAATAATGGACATTTCAGTGCATTACGACGTCGATTACTGGCCAAAGACTCCGGAACGATAGACACAGCCATTTTTAAAGTGTGTATTCATCCCGATGCGTGGGCTCGACTCAAAGGCCCTGCTCAAAAGCGCGAAACCACTGAGATTCCCGATGAAGTATCCGAGGAAGGTGAATTGCCGCTGGAAGCCATCGAACAGGACGAACACGATTAATCCGTCAAATTGTCCATTAAATCCGTACCCCATCCCATACGATGGGTGTCATTCTGTCTTTAATAATACTAGTATCCACAATGGAATCCGATTTGACAGCATTGGACCATCATGAATTTACAACAATTTACCATCAAAGCACAGGACACATTGTCAAAGGCTCAGCAGCTGGTGATCGCCAACAAACAACAGGCGATGGAACCGGTTCACTTGCTAGCCGCCATGATTACGGACGATGAAGAAACCCTGCAGTTTATCGCTGGAAAGCTCGGTGCAAACCTTGCGCGCATTGAACAAGCGGTAAATGCTTCTATTCAAAGTCTCCCGAAAGTTGAGGGCGGACAAGTATATTTATCTCAAGCGTTGAATTTAGTGACCACTGCCGCGGAAAAAGCGATGGGTGAAATGAAGGACGAATTTGTAACCAATGAACATTTGTTGATGGGGATTCTAGAGGGAAAAGACGCCGCATCAAATATATTAAAGGACTCAGGCATCAAACGTGCGGATCTCGTGAAAGCGATTCTTGCATTGAGGGGCGGAAACAAGGTAAATTCTCAAACCGACGAAAATCAGTTTAATTCCCTTAAAAAATTCGCCCTCAACCTCAACCAAATGGCGAGGGAGGGGAAGTTGGATCCCGTAATTGGTAGAGACGATGAAATACGTCGCGTACTACAAATTTTATCTCGCCGTACCAAAAACAACCCTGTATTGATTGGTGAACCGGGCGTGGGTAAAACAGCGATTGCCGAAGGTTTGGCGATGCGTATCATTCGCGGCGATGTCCCTGAAAACTTGAAATCCAAAGTAATTTACAGCTTGGATTTGGGTGCCTTGGTTGCGGGTGCCAAATACAAAGGAGAATTTGAAGAACGCCTAAAATCCGTAGTGAAAGAAGTGACCGGTGCCGCGGGTGAAGTAGTTCTATTTATTGATGAGATTCACACCTTGGTAGGTGCAGGACGCAGCGAAGGTGCTATGGATGCCGCAAACATCTTAAAACCCGCTTTGGCAAGGGGTGAACTTCGTGCCATTGGTGCCACTACCCTCGCTGAGTATCAAAAGTATATCGAGACCGACAAAGCCTTGGAACGTCGTTTCCAGAAAGTGTTGGTGGAAGAACCCGATACCCAAGAAGCCATTTCCATTTTGCGTGGTTTGAAAGAGCGATACGAGGTTCACCACAAAGTACGTATCAAGGACGAAGCCATCATTTCGGCGGTGGAAATGAGTCAGCGGTATATCAACGATCGTTTTTTGCCAGACAAAGCCATCGACCTATTGGATGAAGCCGCGTCTAAGCTCCGTCTAGAAATGGATTCTGTGCCCGAAGAACTCGATGAAATGAACCGCAGAATCATGCAGTTCGAAATCGAGAGGGAGGCTATCAAACGGGAAAGCGACACATCGAAATTGAACAAACTCAATGAAGACATCGCCAACTTAAGCGAGAAACGCAACGCCCTCAATGCCCAATGGGAAAATGAAAAAGGCGTATTGAGTCAGATTCAGCAGAAAAAAGCAACCATCGAATCGTTAAAAATCGAAGCAGATCAAGCCGAACGCGACGGAAATTATGGTCGTGTAGCTGAAATTCGATACGGCCTGATCAAAAAGAACGAAGAAGATCTCTTTAGCTTGAGTTTGAAGTTGGGCGATTCTCGAAACGGTCAGCTTATGGTAAAACAAGAAGTGGATTCGGAAGATATCGCCGAGGTGGTGAGTCGCTGGACCGGAATTCCTGTAAACCGCATGTTGCAAAGTGAACGTGAAAAGCTCCTCACCTTGGAATTGGAACTACACAAACGCGTGGTGGGCCAGGAAGAAGCAATCTCCGCACTATCCAATGCAATTCGTAGAAGTCGCGCCGGCCTACAAGACCCCAAAAAACCCATCGGCAGTTTCATATTCCTCGGAACTACGGGTGTGGGAAAGACGGAAGTTGCTAAAGCCCTCGCAGAATTTTTGTTTAATACAGACAATGCGATGGTTCGGATCGACATGAGCGAATACCAAGAAAAGCATACTGTGAGTCGTTTGGTTGGCGCCCCTCCAGGTTATGTTGGATACGATGAAGGCGGTCAGTTAACGGAAGCCATACGACGTAAACCATACAGCGTTGTATTGTTGGATGAAATCGAAAAGGCCCACCCCGATGTATTTAATATCTTGTTGCAAGTTTTGGACGATGGTCGTTTGACCGATAACAAAGGTCGCACTGCGAATTTTAGGAACACGATTATAATTATGACGAGCAATTTGGGCTCTGAGGTAATTCGCGAAAAGTTTGAGCACATCGAGTCTGGGGATCGCGACGCCATTGTTGCTAGCGCAAAAAGCGAGGTCTTTGATTTATTGAAGCGCAGTATACGTCCGGAATTCTTGAATCGTATCGATGAAGTGGTGATGTTTGAGCCTTTGGGACGCAGCGAGATCCATCGAATTGTGGAATTACAGGTAGACATGATTGTGGAACGCTTGAAGGACAATGGCATTGCGCTGACAGTAACATCGGCGGCGGTGGATTGGTTGGCTCAGTTGGGGTATGACCCTCAGTTTGGTGCGAGGCCTTTGAAGCGGGTATTACAGAAGCGGATTTTGGACGAATTGAGCAAACAAATTCTGATGGGAAAACTCTTAAACAATGGAAATGTGACCGTTGATTTGGCGGGATCTGAGCTTGTTTTTGAAAGTTTGTAAGCCCTAACCCAAAGTTTAACATCTTTGGCAAACGATTTGCAAGGGTAGATCGTCTTTGAACCCTACCATGAATTTTCTATTCACCGCACTCAGTATACTTTTTGCTCCTGTCCAGGCATCTGCTGGGATGGCCGAGACAAAGCCCGATACCCTCTATCCTGTTTCTACGATTTTCAATAAGCAAAAATTTGTTTATCAACTCATTACCCAAGAATACATCACCAACGAGAACGATTTCTTTTTGGATGTAAAAGTGGACACCTGTTTTTTGATTTTTTCCCGAACCGAAGGCGTGAATACGTTTGAGATGGGCTATTACGGCGATGCGATGGGCGGTAAGCCGTGGAAAAATGCGAATAGCATTCAGCAGCAGCCATTGCAGATGAAATTCAACAGCAGAGGCGCGGTGGAAGAATTGGTGAACTGGACAATTTTTAGGGATGCGTTGTTGAGTGGTATTTCTAAGCAGGCGACAGCCAATTTGATCAGTTCAGAAAAGTTTGATGAGGAGCGTATGCGATTGAACAGTGAAAAAATCATTCGCCGTTTGGTGATGGAGGATATCAATTATTTATTTGATTTGTGCGACGATACGATTCGTGAGGATGGCGAATATATCCGGGTAAAGCCGGTAAGATCTCCATTTAGCGGAGAGGACATGTATTTACAGGGGAATTTGACCACTGAACGACCTGCGGGGACGCGGAATACGGTGAAGATTTTTACAAAAAATGCAGCTGGGGTATATGAAAAACCGAAATTACTTACCAATCCTCGGGTAGAAGGCATAACCTCTTGGTTTAATTGGGTGTATTGGCTTGCCAATCCCAACATTTGTATTTGTTTGGTTCCTGTCAATGCATCACTGTAACTAACATCTACAGATGGATTGGTTTCAAAACTCTCACTCAAATTGCAGCAAGCCG
>ENA-OUVC01000105-OUVC01000105.1-marine-metagenome-genome-assembly--contig:-NODE-105-length-59265-cov-5.328090_pt1 | contig 59265 bp, 41 predicted proteins | sample MGYA00248622_ERZ508571 | MGnify/ENA primary metagenome ERZ508571 (study PRJEB26236, sample SAMN06267175) | marine metagenome | isolation source: Columbia River Estuary | place: USA:Columbia River Estuary... | reverse complement strand
GATAACTGGGTTTGGCCACGTCATACTGGAGATTTCTCTGTGTTTCGCATTTATGCCGGAAAAGACAATAAACCAGCGGCATATTCTCCAGATAATGTTCCTTACACTCCATTACATTACCTACCGATTTCCTTTCAAAACCGTCAAGAAGGCGACTTTACGATGGTGTATGGATTCCCAGGTCAGACAGAGCAGCATGTTGTTTCTTCCTATTTGAAATTCATCATTGAGAAAGAACGTCCGGCACGTATTCACATGCGTGACCTTTCCTTAGCGGTGATTGATGAAGGAATGAAAAATTCCGATTTAACACGCATTCAATATTCAGCGAAACAAGCGAGTATTGCAAATGCATGGAAAAAATGGATTGGTCAAATTGAAGGATTAAAAAACCTACAAGCCGTACAACTCAAGTTGGAAGAAGAAAAAGCCTACAAAGATATGGCGTTGAGCAAGCCGGAATGGAAGAAATATGCGGAGGTGGTCAATCAGCTGAACACATTGGTAGAAAAAGACCAGCAAATTGAATTCAAGTATGCAATGGGCGCAGAATATTTCTCTTACGGACCAGAATACTTTAAACTCGTGCGCGGAATGGAAGATTTAGTGACCAATTACACGAAATATGCAGAGAATGGTGAATTGGCTAAAGTCATTGAAAAAATGAAAACATCGGCCGAAGGATTCTTCAAAAATTACAACAGCGACGTTGATTTACACATTTTCATGGATCAAACAAAGGCCTACCTCGACTACACTGAACAATGGAAGGAAATCACCAAGGATGTGAAGTATTCTGTGGCCAATGAATGGTTTGTCAATTATGTGAACGGAATCGCGACAGATATTTATTCGCATTCCATTTTCACCAATCAGGAACGATACATGGCTTTTTTAAGTTCATTCTCCGATAAATCCATTAAAAAATTGAACAAGGACCTTGGATACACACATTTCTATCAGTATTTTCAGTCCTTTAGAAATGAAACCGTTCCTGCTTATCGCAGCTTCCAAACAAGCGTCAACAACTTGATGCAAGTGTACGTGGAAGGAAAATACACGATGTTCCCGGACAAAAAACATTGGCCAGATGCGAATTCAACCCTGCGCATTACCTACGGACAACTAGAAGGGTCGGCGCCAACAGATGGGATGCGCTACACGGAGCACACAACCTTAGATGGAATTATTGCCAAATACAACACAGGAAATCCGGACTTTGATTTATTGCCAAGAATGGTGGAGTTGCACGCAGCGAAAAACTATGGTCCATATGCACAAGGTGATGAGCTTTGGGTGTGTTTCACTGGATCCAATCATACAACAGGAGGGAATTCCGGGTCGCCCGTTTTAGATAAAAATGGCTACTTAATGGGACTCAATTTTGACCGTTCTTGGGAAAGTACGATGAGTGATTATTTGTTCGATCCGAACCGTTGTCGAAACATCGTTGTGGACATTCGCTACGTACTTTGGGTTATGGATATTTACTCTGATGCCAAACACTTGGTGGACGAAATGACATTAATGAAAGAATAAATTTATATTTGCTTTTTTTTACATCTTTTTTTCACTCACAAATGAGGAACTTTTTCTTGATTTTAGCGCTTTTTGTTACCACAATCAGTGCGCATGCCACAAAGGATCGTATTCAGTATTCAAAGAAAATTGAAGGATATCTTGTAGACTACAAAACACGCAACGAAGTGGAGAAGGTGAAAGTGAGCTTAACATCCAACGTCACTGGTAAAGTCTACACAAGCGAAACGGATGAAAATGGAGTCTTTACCTTTAGAAATGTTCCGATTGGAAAAAGTATGTTGATGCTCATCGATGAGGATTACCGTGCAGACACTTTGAAAATGTTCGAAACAAATGCAAAAGAGCACCTTGTTCATTATACCTTCAGTAAAACACAACCATTTACAGCAAATTTAAAAGTGAGTTGGATGTTCAACTGGGGCGACCGCAAAGTCACAGAAAACGGAAAAACATTCATAAAAGAACATTATTGGTCGCATGTGTTGGCGAAAGTCATTCTTGTCATTTATGGTATTTGCCTTCTCTTAATCTTCTATTACAGTATGGTGCAATTGTCTCTTGCCTTCGCTTACCGTAAGCAACGCAAAGCACAACAAAGCAGAGTTGAACCAGCATTTGATTTAGCAAACGCTCCAAAAGTAACCGTTCAATTACCGATGTTCAATGAAATGTACGTAGCAGATCGCATCATTGATACCATTGCGGAATTTGATTATCCAAGAGATAAATTCCAAATTCAAGTGTTGGATGACTCTACGGATGAAACGAAAGATATTATTGCGAAGAAAGTAGCCGAAGTTGCGGCACGTGGAATTAATATTCAGCACATTCACCGTACAGACCGCACCGGATACAAAGCAGGAGCATTGGACGCAGCAATGGATCAAGTGGAAGGCGAATTCATCGCAATTTTCGATGCGGATTTCGTTCCAGACAAAGATTTCTTATTGCGCACGATGCCGTACTTCAACACAGATAAAATTGGTGTGGTTCAAACACGTTGGGGTCACTTGAATAAAACGTATTCATTGTTAACTGAATTGCAGGCGTTTGGATTAAATGGGCATTTTGCAATTGAGCAAGGTGGTCGTAACGCACAAGGACATTACATTAACTTCAATGGTACAGCAGGAGTTTGGAGAAAAGCGTGTATTGAAGATGCAGGTGGATGGGAACATGATACCATCACTGAAGACTTAGACTTGAGTTACCGTGCGCAAATGCGTGGATGGAAATTCAACTATTTGGAAGAAGTAGAATCTCCAGCAGAATTACCAATTACGATGTCGGCTTTGAAAAGTCAACAACACCGTTGGATGAAAGGTGGTGCAGAGGTATTCATCAAAATGTGGAGACGCATTGTGAGTACAAAAGGATTGAAATTCTCTGACCGTTTACACGGATTGGCGCATTTATTCAATTCATCTGTATTTGTCTTCATCTTGATTCTTTCCTTGTTGAGCTTGCCGGTTCTTCACATCAAAGATTCTTTCTCTGATTTGAATTTCTTCATTCAAGTGGGAGCATTCTTTTTATCTAGTACGGTATTCCTTGCCTTTTACTACTGGAATGCATACCGAGATAAAACAGGAAACTTCTTTAGTGATCTATTCCGCTTTGTTGGTCGCTTCGTGCAATTCCTTACGGTTTCGATGGCGCTTTCATTAAGCAACGCGGTTGCGGTTATTGAAGGATACTTAGGGATTAAAAGTTCTTTTGTGCGCACACCGAAATTCAATGTGGCGAAAAAAGATGAGTTTACTGGAAACAAATACGACAAGAAAAGTTTATCGATCATCAACATCGCTGAAGGAGTCTTGATGCTTGTATTTGGATTTACCGCAGTGAATCGTGCGATTTATGGGGATTTAGGAATGGTTCCTTTCCACTTGATGTTAACGATTGGTTACGCTGTGATCTTCTTCAACACACTCAAAGAAAACCGCTCTCCACAAGGTTAATTACTCGTTTGTCAGTGACAAACTCTCCAGTTTCCCACTGCGGAAATGGAAGGTGCTACGGATATTTTCTCCTTTGGAGACATATGTTCCGATGCAATAATTATCCTCACCAGAATCCTTGCCTTTGAACTTAAACACAAACGAGCCTTTTGGGTATTTCGTGAAGAATCCTTGCAACACAAGCTCGGCTTGGGAAATGGGATACACTGCTTCTTTTCCACTCACATTCAAGGAAATTTTATCTTTCCCGAGGTGAACAATGGTTTTGGCGTCATTCATCTCCATCGCACGCTGGATTGTCCCGTAGGGAATATCCGTGGGAATCGATAGGAAAATAAACAAGCCGGTAATGAAAGATAACATCGTATTCATGCCACAATTTTAGCAAAAATAATGCCGTAAATTGGCATTGTGAAGCTTTTTATTTTCCTTGTATGCCGAGGCACTCACAGAACTGAAGATTATTTGGTGCTGATTCACTTTTTCAGACTTCGAACTTTTCGCTAACTTTGTTCCTATGCAATTACCCATGACAGACCAACAGAAAAATTTAGTGATTTACAATAGTATGAAAGGTGAGAAACAAGCCTTCGTACCCATTCATGAAAACTTTGTTGGAATGTACGTCTGTGGACCGACGCTTTACAGTGAGCCACACATGGGGAATATGCGCACTTTCATTAACTTTGATCTTATTTACCGCTACTTATTGCATCTTGGATTCCAAGTAAAATATGTGCGCAATATTACAGATGCTGGACACATTACCAACAGTGCTGGTAACGATGAAGATTCCATTGGTAAAGCTGCACGCGCCGAGCAATTGCAATCCTTGGAAATCGTTTACAAATACAATGTTCGTTTTCAAGAACTACAACGCATCTATAACTTATTGCCGCCAAGCATTGAGCCAACTGCTACTGCACACATTCAAGAACAAATTGAAGTGATTGAGCAAATTATGGACAATGGCTACGCTTATGTAGTAAATGGATCTGTGTATTTCGATACCAAACGCTACATGCAAGATTACAACTACGGAATCTTGAGTGGACGCAAAGTAGACGAATTAGAAAATGATACGCGTCAGTTAAATGCGCAGGACGAAAAACGTTTCTTTGCGGATTTTGCCCTTTGGAAAAAAGCGAATCCGGATGATATGCAGATTTGGCGTTCTCCTTGGGGAGATGGAAATCCAGGATGGCACATTGAATGTACAGCCATGAGCACCAAGTATTTAGGAAAACAGTTTGACATTCACGGTGGTGGAATGGACCTTAAATTCCCGCATCACGAAGATGAAATCGCCCAAAGTTGTGGCGCGCATGGAGCGAATCCGGCGAATTACTGGATGCACGCAAACATGCTAAATGTCAACGGACAAAAAATGAGTAAGTCCTTCGGGAACTACTTTTTGCCGAAAGAAATCATTGAAGGAACAACGAAATTATTCGATAAACCATACAGTGCGAATGTGCTTCGTTTCTTCATGATGCAAGCGCATTACCGCAGTAATTTAGACTTTACCCAAGAAGCATTGAACGCTTCCGAAAAAGGATTTGCACGTTTAATGGAAGGACTCAAAACGATCGAAAAACTTCCAACAAGTACTTCCTCTTTTGATGTCGATGCATTAATCTCGTCGTTCTATACAGCGATGAATGATGACTTCAATGCACCGATTCTGGTAGCCAATTTATTTGAAGCGGTGAAATACATCAACCTCATCAACGATGGAAATGCCAGCATCTCTGAAAACGACAAAGCAACATTAATCGCAGCTATGCATTCCTTTATTTTTGATGTACTCGGACTTGTTTCCGAACAAGAATCAGAAAGTGGAAAATTGTCGCCGGTGATGGATTTAGTTCTTGACTTGCGTCAGCAAGCACGTACGAACAAAGACTGGACGACTTCCGATAAGATCCGAGACGGACTAGCAGCAGCCGGAATTGTAGTGAAGGATGGTAAAGAGGGAACGAGTTGGAGTTAATCCTCTGTTGAAGTTACTTGACTTGGGCTAAGTAATCCGTTCCACAATTTGATGCGCATTTCAAGAGCTTGCTTCGCACATTGCACGGCTTCTTGCCATTTTTGTTCATCATCGCCACAGATTTCATCCATCATACGCAAGGAAATTGGTCCGTGATCACCACCATCAATTTCGATGTGACGCTCTAGGTAGTACAATAATTTCGAGATGTTTTCTTGTCCCTGTGCTTTCATTTCGCGCAAGATTTCAATGAACATGTCTGGAATTAAGTCTTCACGTCCAAAAGTGAATAACGCGGCGATTTTATGCATTTCCTCCGTCTCGATGATCGAAAACGTATAGCGTACAAAATCTTTCGTTTCCTCATTAATCTCTACTTGATATAAAGCTTCTTCCACCGTTTTACCGTAGGAAATCCACTCTGTTAACTGGTGAATGGGAAGGGTGTTAGCGCCAATCTGTTGCATGGCTTCCAAGTACATTTCGAAGTGACTGGAAACTTTTCCATCGGCATCTGTATCCGATTCTTCACCAAGAACAATCTCATTGATGAATCTGCGCGTTTCAGGATTCCCCTTTGGCGACCATGGTAATTCAACACACGTAAGTCCGCGTTGGAGGGCTTTCAGTAAACTCATGAAGTCCCAAACAGCGAAAATGTGCTGTTCCATAAAGGACTGAAAATCTTCCAGCGTTTGAATTTGAGCATATAGTGGATGGTCCACCAATTGCTGTCTTAATTCGGAGATTTCTGCTTGGATTTTTTCGATGTGCGCATTCATACTGAAATTGTTAGCAATGAGAATAAGGGTACAAAAAGTGCAGTAAAATTAATCGTTGAACTGCTTACTTCCTACCTATTCTAACAAACGTTTTGCACAAAAGTTGAGCGAAAAATGAACAATTTTTCGAATTAGGATAATTTAATTCCCAACTCTTTTAATTGCGCATCATTCAATGGAGATGGTGCATCAATCATCGTATCTCTACCGCTATTGTTTTTCGGGAAGGCGATGTAATCACGAATGGACTCTGATCCACCCATGGTTGCCACCAAACGATCTAATCCGAAGGCTAATCCACCGTGTGGCGGTGCTCCGTATTCGAAGGCACTCATCAAGAATCCGAATTGTGCTTGTGCTTCTTCCTTCGTGAATCCAAGTAAGTCGAACATGCGTGATTGCAGGTCGCGGTCGTGAATACGAATCGATCCACCTCCTAATTCCACACCGTTCATGGCAAGGTCATAGGCATTCGCACGAACTTTTCCTGGTTCTGTATTGATTAAATGTAAATCTTCTGGTTTCGGAGAAGTAAATGGATGATGCATCGCATGGTAACGCTCATTGTCTTCGTCCCACTCTAATAATGGAAAGTCGTAAACCCACAATGGCGCAAACTCATTTGGATTCCTTAATCCAAGTTGCGTTCCCAAAAACAAACGAAGTTCGTTCATTTGCTTTCTGGTTTTCGCAGTGTCACCGCTCAACAACAACAATAAATCTCCTGGTTGTGCTCCTGCTTTTTCAGCCATTGCTTTCAAGTCGGACTCCTCGTAAAATTTATCGACACTCGATTTAAAGGTGCCGTCTACATTGCATTTCACGTACACCAATCCTTTGGCGCCAATTTGTGGACGTTTCACCCATTCGGTTAACTCGTCTAATTGTTTTCTTGTGTATTCCGAACAGCCAACTGCGTTGATTCCTAGAACCATCTCTGAACTATTAAATACAACGAATTCCTTTTGTTGTGCAATTTCCGTCAGGTCAACGAATTCCATTCCAAAACGAATGTCTGGTTTATCAGAACCATAGCGTTCCATTGCTTCTGCGTAGCTCATTCTTGGGAAAGCTCCTTCGAAATTCACGCCACGTACTTCAGCGAACAAATGTTTGATCAATCCTTCGAACATGTCAAGGATGTCGTTTTGTTCCACAAACGCCATTTCACAGTCGATTTGTGTAAACTCCGGTTGACGGTCCGCACGTAAGTCCTCATCGCGGAAACATTTCACGATTTGGTAGTAACGATCGAATCCACTCACCATCAACAATTGCTTGAAGGTTTGTGGCGATTGCGGCAAGGCGTAGAATTGTCCTTCGTTCATGCGACTTGGAACGACAAAGTCTCGTGCTCCTTCTGGTGTCGATTTAATCAACACAGGTGTTTCGACATCCAAAAAATCTTTAGAGTCTAAGTATTTTCTTGTTTCCAAAGCCACACGGTTACGCAAGCGCAATTTCTCCAAAACTGGATTACGGCGCAAGTCTAGGTAACGGTATTGCATGCGGATTTCATCTCCTCCATCGGTATCGTCTTCGATGGTAAATGGTGGCAATTTAGCTGCGTTTAAGATCTTGATTTCATTTACGTTGATTTCAATCTCTCCAGTAGGCATGTTGCGGTTTTTGCTGCTGCGTTCGATCACAGAACCAGTTACTTGAATCACAAATTCACGTCCCAACTTTCGTGCTTGTTCACACAATTCAGCATTTACTTCCATGTTAAATGCCAACTGAGTGATTCCATAACGATCGCGTAAATCCACAAAGGTCATCCCACCTAAATCGCGCGAACGTTGTACCCAACCAGCTAAGGTCACGGTAGTTCCCACATTTTCCATTCTTAATTCACCACAAGTGTGCGAGCGATACATAACATTGATTTTGAAAGGCAAAGTTACAAAAACTATCCCTAAAATTTAGGTCGGACGGACAGAAAGCGAATGGCAATTAGAAATTCTGTGGTACTTCCACTTAAGTTACCATTCCAAGCAACAGAAATGTGTAAATTTGTCCAACAAAACAATCAACTATGTCAACAATCGGATCAGAAGAAATGAAAGGAATTCTAGCACAACTAGGAATTCAATCGAGCAATTCAGGTGCTTCTACAGGAAGTAACTGGATGAATACAACTGGAGCAACTATTGACTCCATCTCGCCTGTAGATGGAAAATTAATTGCTTCTGTTCAATCTGCTACAGCTGCAGATTACAACGCATTAATTGAAAAAGCACAAGGAGCATTCGTTGAATGGCGCAAAATTCCTGCACCAAAAAGAGGTGAGGTTGTTCGTCAATTAGCAGAACGCATTCGTTTTTACAAAGAGCCACTTGGAAAATTGGTTTCTTACGAAATGGGGAAATCACTTCAAGAAGGACTTGGTGAAGTTCAAGAGATGATTGACATCTGTGATTTTGCTGTTGGACTATCTCGTCAGTTGTACGGTTTAACCATGCATTCGGAGCGTCCAGGACACCGCATGTACGAACAATACCATCCACTTGGAATCGTTGGAATCATCTCCGCGTTTAACTTCCCAGTTGCGGTATGGAATTGGAACACGGCACTTGCGTGGGTTTGTGGAGACGTATGTATTTGGAAACCATCTGAAAAAACACCTTTAACAGCCATTGCTTGTCAACGCATCACACAAGAAGTATTTGAAGCGAATGGCGTTCCAGAAGGAGTATCCAACGTGATCATCGGCGACGCTGAAATCGGAAAATTAATGGCAAACGACGGTCGAGTTCCGTTAATTTCTGCAACGGGATCTACGCGCATGGGTAAATCTGTTGGAGCAGCAGTTGGCGAGCGTTTAGGTCGTTCTTTATTAGAATTAGGCGGAAACAATGCGATTATCATCACGCCAAGTGCGGACTTGAAAATGGTTGTTCCAGGAGCGGTATTTGGTGCGGTTGGAACAGCTGGACAACGTTGTACATCCACACGTCGTTTGATCGTTCATGCATCCATCTACGATAAAGTAACGGAAGCATTGACATCGGCATACAAGCAATTGAGCATTGGAAATCCATTGGATCAAAACAACCACGTTGGACCATTAATCGATCAAGATGCGGTGAACAATTACCTTCATGCGATTGAGGCAGCTCAAAAAGAAGGAGGAAAAGTATTGGTTGAAGGCGGTGTATTGAGTGGTCCAGGTTATGAATCTGGTTGCTACGTGAAACCGTGTATCATTGAAGCAGAGAATCATTTTGCGATTGTGCAACACGAAACATTTGCACCGATTCTTTATGTGATGAAATACAGCGGTGACGTTTACGAAGCAATCGCTTTACAAAACGGCGTACCACAAGGACTTTCATCTGCCATCATGACGAATGAGTTGAAAGAATCCGAAGCATTCTTAGCAGCAGCTGGATCTGACTGTGGAATCGCGAATGTCAACATCGGAACATCTGGTGCGGAGATTGGTGGTGCTTTCGGTGGAGAGAAAGAAACAGGTGGTGGACGCGAGTCCGGATCTGATGCATGGAAAGTGTACATGCGTCGCCAGACAAATACCATCAATTATTCTGACAGCTTACCATTGGCACAAGGAATTAAATTTGACTTGTAAGAAGTTTAGCTTCTAGAAACAACAAAGTCCTGACGATACCGTCAGGACTTTGTTGTTTAATAGGAATTTTGGTCTTAATTCTTCACCACTTGAATCGGTTGATTGCTTCCAAGGGACAACCAATACGTTCCGCGTGCGAGGTCGGAAAGATTCAGTTGAAATTGTTCGATGTCTACTTGGCCGTTTAGCACTTGACGTCCGCGGATGTCGACCAAGTTCCATTCACTTCCAAGGAATGCAACTGGAACTTGTACCGTCAGTAACTCATTCGTTGGATTCGGGAATACGCTTATAACGTTGCTCGAAAGTGTCTCTAATCCCACGCTGTTCACCGTGCTACATGCGGAAGTGTCCGAAGCACAAGCGTTGCTTGCAACAACCGCATACACACCATTCATGGATGCTGTAAACGTTGTTCCCGTTGCTCCGGCGATTGGCGTTAAATCCGAACAATTGATCCATTGTAAGCTTGCATTTGCTTGCGCATCCACGGTCATGGTTACGCCATTTGTTAAGGTGATCACCGGTGTGATTGGTGAGAACTCCATGTTTAAGTTCAAGGTAATGGTGGAATCACAGCCTGATCCGTTTGGAATCACTTGGGTATACATCCCAGACTGCGTATACGTTTGTCCGTTCAAGGTGTAACTATCACATGCGCTTTCGTTCAAGGTACTTGATGTCGATTGCACAACGTTCACTTGCACGGTATCCGTTTGATGACAGTTGTTCGCATCTGTTCCCGTGACAATAAACGCACTTGAATTGACAGGAATAAACGGTTGACCGTTTTGAACTGCCGGTTGCCAAGTGTAACTTAAGGCTCCAGAACCACTCAAGGTCACCGCACTTCCGTCGCAGGCATTGATGTCCGGACCTGCACTCACGACTGGCAAGGCATTCACAGAAACAATGACTTGATCCGTTGAGGTACATCCGTTGGCAGCAGTTGCTGTAAGTGTGTATGTTGTGGTAGTTGTCGGCACGAAAGCCACGCCGTTTTGTACGCCATTGTTCCATTGGAAGGTAGCTCCCACAGAACCATTTCCACTTAAGGTCACTGGTGTTCCTGCACAAATGATTTGATTCAATCCGGCATCCACACTTGGTACTTGTGTGTTGATGAAGACTGTTACTTGATCCGTTGCTGTACATCCGCTCGCAGCATTTGTCGCTGTTAGCGTATAAACGGTTGCCACGCTTGGATTCGCTAAAGGATTCGCTACCGTTGCGGAACTCAATCCTGTACTTGGTGTCCAAGCGTAGGTCATCCCTGCAATCGGTGTCGAACCAAGTCCGTAACCCGTTCCATTGTTTAAACAATTTACTGATCCATCTAGACCCGCATTCGCTGTAGCTGGTGTGGTATTCACTGTGACAACTACTTGATCGGTGGACATACATCCGCTGGAAGCATTCATCACCATCAAGTTATACGTTGTGTTGGTGGACGGATTCGCCGTTGGTTGGGAAAGTGTACTAGAATTCAATCCGGTGCTTGGTGTCCAAGAATACGTATTTCCTGCTACGGTTGGCGTTCCAAGAATAGCTCCTCCGACATTGGTATTACAACTCACGGTGGCATCGAGTCCAGCATTGGCCGTTGGCGGAATATTGTTTACCGTCACTACAATTTGATCCGTTGCTGTACAGCCGGTTGTTGGATTGGTTGATGAAACAGTGTAGGTCGTTGTGCTGGTTGGATTGGCAAATGGATTAGCGATCGAAGTGGAACTGAGTCCGCTTGCTGGTGTCCACGTATAGGTATTTCCTGAAATCGGCGTCATACCAATCGTAGCGCCATTGACATTGCTCACACATGTTTTGGAGATATCGATTCCGGCATTAACTGTTGGACCTTGGTTATCTACAGTCACCAACACTTGATCCGTCGCGGTACATCCACTGGAGTTATTCGTAACGGTCAAGGTATAATTGGTCGTTGCACTTGGATTCGCCGTTGGATTGGAAACAGTAGCGGAACTCAATCCGGTAGTTGGTGTCCAAGCGTAGGTGTTTCCGGTAACGGAGCCAACACCAATCGTCAAACCGTTTACGTTTGAGATACATGTTTTCGTGAAATCAAGTCCAGCATTTGCCGTTGGTTGGAAGGTGTTCACGTTAACGATGACTTGATCAGTGGACGTACATCCCACTGCATTTGTGGTCGTTACGGTATACGTTGTCGTAAACAAGGGATTGGCCGTTGGATTAGCCACCGTTGCTGAACTAAGTCCAGTGGTTGGACTCCAAGCATAAGTGTTTCCTGCCACTGCTGCGGCACCAATCACTGCTCCAGTGGTATTTTGGATGCAGTTTTTCGTGACATCGGGTCCGGCGTTGGAGACAGGGGGTGAATTATTTACGGTAACTGTTACTTGATCGATCAGTTGATTACCATTCGCGTCGGTTTCCGTTAGCGTATATGTGGTTGTAGCACTTGGACTCGCACTTGGATTTGCGATGGTTGGATTACTGAGTCCAGCAGCTGGACTCCAATTATAGGTGTGTCCGGCAATAGGTGCGGAACCTATTTGAACCACATTCTGTGTGCAGCCAATTGTCGCATTATTCCCGGCATTGAAATAGTATAAAGAAGGAAGGGCCCAAGATGGAATACAAATTGGAGCAGAGTTACAGCCTTGTAAACTTGTAATTATTACACAGTAAGTGCCAGGACCCATTACGGTAATATTCTGTGTAGTCTCACCTGTGCTCCACATATAATATCCCAGTGAGGTTGAGGTTGAAACACTTAAACCACCAAACATATTGGCTGTAATTACGCCCGTTGGAATTGGGTTGACGTTGATCGTTGTATTTGCTGAATAACTAATGCTATTTGCAATTGCCGAACAGGTATAAGTTGTTGTGCTCGTTGGAGAAACTGTAATGCTCGATGTTGTCGCTCCTCCCGGTGACCAAGAATAGGTTGCGCCAGTTACCCCAGATGCCGTTAGTGTTACAGCTGTTCCAGCGCAAACTGTTGTGCCTGGATTTGAGCTAATGGTTAATTGAGCAAAAAGTTTATTGTTGTGGGTATTCAGTAAGAACATACACAAGCAAAAAACGAAAAAACTAAGTTGTTTCATATTCAATGAGTTTCATCAAAGATATGCTTGTTTTTTGAGATTTTCTAAGGGAAACAAGAGAACGCTACTTCCTCTCTCGCTCATTCACAATCAACAAGCGTACGCTCAAGAAAATCGTGTTCGCATCGAAGGAAGCATTGTTGCGGTTGAAAGGCGCCAACAAATGATAACCGGTTTGAATGTGGAATTGGAGGATTTTAATGCCAATTGTGGGACAAATGCCCACGCGGTACTGGTCAAAATTGGTACGCATGCAGAAGTTCATTCCGTAGGTGAGTCCGACCGTGTTTTCTTTGTGCCAGAAGCCAAGGTCGTAGCCTAAAATTGGATTGAAGTTAGAGAAATCGTAGGAGTAATTGACGCCCATGTGGAGCGCGTTGGTTGTGGATTCGAGGAATTTATCGGATCGTTTCCATTGTTTTTCGATGCCAACTTCACCGGCATAAAATCGTCCACTTTGAATGCCGATGTAGGGCCCGGACTTCACGACTTTCTTTGGTTCTTTACGGTCTAAAATGCCTTGTGCATTGAACTGTTGAACGAATAAAAGAAATAGAAAGAGCTTAAGGTGTTTCATGTTTCGTGGGATTGATTTGTGTTTCGTAAAATTCAAAAAGTGTACTGGAACTGACTCCTGGAATGGAGCCGTGGAGAACGCTTGTCATCACCGGTAAAATCAGGGAATGCTGCTTCGTTTCCTTGGAGATGATCGTTTCTTTTTGATCAAAAGAAATCAGCATCAGCAACAAACTTCCAACGAAATAGGTCCATTGCAGCAAGCCCAACAAGGCGCCAGCTAAACTATTCAAGACCGACAATTTTGCTAACTTGATGACACTTTCCAATACTTTTCCACCAAAATAAACACCCGCTCCGACCACTAAAAACAAACTGAGAAATGTAATGGGAGAAATGTACTTGCTTGTCCATTTAAAGTGTTCTTGTCCGTAGGAAACGATGACATCCGTGAAATGAAAGGCTGCATATAACCCAACAATAACGGCTAACAACATGAACAAAGACATGATGAATCCACGTTTATAGCCTTTGTAGGCTCCGTAGATGAGTGGAAGTAAAATAATGAGGTCCAACATTTTCATCTCCGAATGTAAAAAGAAGGGCGCTTGAAACAACAGAAAGCTTAAAATTCTTCTAAACATTCGCTTGTGGGTTAAGGAGATTGTTACTAATCTTGTGCTATGCTAGATCCGTTCAACGACCAATATTTCATGAAGCAGGCTTATTTGGAAGCTCAAAAAGCCTTCGATCAAGACGAAGTTCCCGTGGGAGCAGTCATTGTTTGCAAAAATCAAATCATTGCACGAGGTCACAACCTAACGGAGAAGTTGACGGATGTTACGGCACATGCGGAAATTCAAGCGATTACCGCTGCCTCACAATATTTGGGTGCAAAATACTTGAAGGAATGTACCTTGTTCGTGACCTTAGAACCCTGCTGTATGTGTGCTGGTGCCTTGTATTGGTCACAAATCGACAAAGTTGTTTTTGGCGCACGAGATGACCGTCGCGGTGCGGGACTCCAAGAAAAATCCTTGTATCATCCGGCGACTTTGGTGACAAATGGCATCATGGAAGCGGAATGTCAGCAGTTGCTCAAAGATTTCTTCGCACGCAAGCGTTAATCAAGCATACATCGTATCGCGAATCACTTCCATCGTTACTTTCAAACTGAAATTTGGCAGGTGAAGTTCGGCGTAATTCACCAAAACTTCTAAGCCTTTTCGTACGACATCCTTTGGATAGCTTTCTGTCGTGTCTTTGAAAAACTGTGCTTTCAAAAAGGACAATACCGCTGGATCCTGCACGTATTTACTTCCACTTGGTGTATTCGTAAACATTCCGCGTTCGATGTCGAAAGCACTCGCGTCTTCTTCATCAAAAAGTGGTGCATAACCCAAGAATTGCATGTATTGAGCCAAGAACTGCGTGGGGAAAATAAAGTCATCTGTTCGGGTTTCCAAGTCGATGAGTTGCGCTTGAACGTATTCGAATAACTGTGGATCTGGTCCTTGCTGCTTGATGGTTTGTTTGAGTACATCCGCCATAAAAAAGACCAGCATGACTTTCTGTGGCTGCGTGTAAAGGTTGGAAGGAGTCCAGGCATAATCCATGGTTTGGATGATGCCCAGCTCACTTTCCGGTCTTTTAAAATAGCTTATTTCGTATAAGCCCAACTGATTCAAGGACTTGCCTTTCTTCTTGACTCCTTTGAAAATGAAACTTGCGTATCCCTTTTCAAGCGTATAAAAATTCAGGATGCTACTGCTTTCTGAATAATGGTGTTTGTCAATTAAAATGCCAAGTTCCTTCGATTTCACTATCTTCTCGCCACTTTAAAATCAATTTTGTAGTAGAAAATAGGAAGGAATCCTAGTTGGGTATTTTGGCTATACGGTTGGTAATTTGGATTCGCGATGTCTTGTGGTAAAATCGCCGGATTGTACGTTAAACTCAACAAGTTTTTCGTGTTCAACAAGTTTACTAAGTCCAATCCAATCTCGTGCGTTACTTTCTCCGCATTTTTTCTCCAACTGATTTTCAAGTCCAAACGGAAATAATCCTTGAATTTATAGTCGTTGAAGGCGCTATCTAAGAACAAGATTTCTTTTGCAGCGTTTGACGCAGCTACATCGACTAATCCGTAGCGTTTTCCACCAGCTCTCGTCACTTTGAATCCGATGCCAATCGTGTTTTTCGCATTGATGTTAAATTCTTTTCCCGCCAATAAATTCACTACGTAATTTCCGTTGTACGAAGTATTGCGAAGAACTCCATCGCTTCCTTTGTATTTGGAATCGAAAATCGATCCGGTGAACAAGAAGAAGAAGGTTTTGTCGAAGTATTTCTGAACCGTTAATTCCAATCCGTAGTTGTATCCTGTTCCGGTGTTTTGCAAGGAATCTTGGAACAAACGCGAGAATCCGGATCCAACGTTGATCATCGAGAACGATGAAGGCGCAATGGATACCGGCACATTGTACAAGTGTTGGTAATATGCTTCTGTTTTGATGTTGAATCCTTTCGTGAAGGACTTTTCGTAGCCAATTCCAGAGTGGACACTTTTCGTAAATCCAACATTCATATTACTTGCTGGATTTGTCGCTTGATTCGGCAAGACATTGTAGGCGTATGTGTAATATGGTTGTGTTTGACTATGCAAGCCTCCGCCGGCAAAGATAGACTGATTCCCTTTCATGCGGTATTTCCATCCAACACGCGGCTCTAATGGACTCACGCTGTTCGACAAGGTAAAGTACTGCGCGTGGAGTCCAGCGGAGAAGTCCATGTTTTCATTGATGCGCCATTTCCATTGTACAAACGGTTGAATTAAAGCTGCTGTTCCTTGGTAGTCCCAACGAACTTTCCATGTGTTTTGATCATCCAAGTCACTCAAACAAGAATCCAAGAAATTCATGTTCATTACATCCAAGATGATTCCAGCTTTCAAAAGGTGTTGCTTGTTGATTTTGTGATTCACCGCCGTATAGCTTGACAATTTACGGATTGTATATTTGTAAGCCATCATCGCATAAAGTGAATCATAGGTGATCACATTTAAAGTCGTATCCACTTGACGTCCTTTCATGTAATCGTGATTCGTATGTTGTTCTTCTTGTGAGAAAGCCAAGGTAGAAGAAATGTATGTTTTCTCACTTAGTGTTTTCTTGTAGTTGAGTCCGGTTGTATACATGGAAGTTCCAAAATACTGGTCACGATCTCCTTCTCCATAAAACTCTTGTGAGTATTCTGTTTTATCGGATATCATGATGGAGATATCACTCGCACCACCTAGTCCAAAAAAGGAAAGTTGTCCACCGTTTTTCAATTGCCAGTTAAATTTGAATGCGCCATCACCATAGATTGGAATGGCAGAAGTTCCAATTTGAATCCCCAAGGATTGAAATAACGACAATGTTGAATAGCGTCCCATTGCTAAAAACGAAGACTTTCCGTTTTTCGAAAGAGGTCCTTCCGCTAGGAATTCTGTTCCGAGGAATCCAAACTGGCCTGTAAACTCATGTTGCTTGTTGTTTCCGTTGCGCAATTTTAGGTCGAACACTCCCGAAGTACTGTTTCCATATTCAGCAGGAAAGGCACTCATAAAGAAATCGGAGTTTCCGAGCATTTTATTGTTAATGATGGAAACAGGTCCACCAGAACTTCCTGCAATCGCGAAGTGATTTGGATTTGGAATGTCGATTCCTTCCACACGGTAAATCACACCAAGTGGCGAGTTTCCTCGAACCACGATGTCGTTTCGCGAGTCATCTGCTCCATTTACTCCGGCAAAATTCGAAGCCATACGAGCAGGGTCCATGCGTGATCCGGGATAACGGTTTGTTTCCTCCACACTAAATTGTTGGGCTGAGAGCAGGGCCATTTCATTGATGACTTCTCCACGTTTTTTCGTCAAGACTTTTACCTCATTTTGATCAGAGATTTTTTCTTGTAGGGGAATTTGGAGGATTAACTCACGTCCAGAACTCACCTCGATGTTCATGGACTTACTGTCATAGAATGAGTAATTTGCACTTAATTCATGTTTTCCAACAGGAACTTTCGCGATTTCCCATGTTCCATCCATAGTGGAAAGGGCGCGGTACAATTTACCATCGTTTGCTTCAATGGAAATTTTTACTGCATTAAGCGGGAAGTTCGTTTCGCCATCGAAAACTTTACCTCGCACTGTTTGCGTGGGGGTTTGCGCATAAAATTGCAGCGTAGGAATAAAACAAAGGAGTAGTATAATGAATCTCATAAGCTTAGGTTTTAGTAGACGAATATATCGTTTTTCTTCAAACCAGCATGAAAAAAAAAGATGTGAAACTTTTGCACGGTTTTTGGATGAAGCGCCAATTATTACTAATTTTAAAGAAAAAACTATGAAAACGATTGCGGTATTATCCTTCTTATTTCTAACTAGTCTTAGTTCAATTGCACAAAAATCTGCAAAAGAAGACTTGGTTTGGCATACAGATTTAAACAAAGCCATTGACCTATCCAACAAAGAACACAAGCCAATGATGTTGTTTTTTACTGGTTCTGACTGGTGTGGATGGTGTGTGAAGCTTCAAAAGGAAGTATTTACGCAAAGTGAGTTTAAAAAATGGGCACAGGACAACGTGATTTTAGTGGAAGTAGATTTCCCTAAAGCGAACATTCAAACAGAAGAAGTGAAAACACAAAACCGCATGTTACAGCAGCAATTTGCTGTACGTGGCTATCCAACATGTTGGTTTATCACAGCGGATCAATTAAAAGATGGGAAAGTAAATTACACGCCAATAGGTCAACAAGGGTACATCGCTGGAGGTCCTGTGAACTGGATTAATAGCGCTACTGCACTTATCAAACCGAATTAATCCAACTTCAAGGAAGAAAATTCGTCGTATTGAAAACCTCTTGAAAGCAGGAACCTCATCAGTTTCTGCTTTTTTATTTGTGGGTTTTTTTCTGAGGAAAGTTCCCGGTTTTTACGTTCAATTAAGGATTCGATCACTCCTTGATATTCTTCATCAGAGATAAACGCATAGATGCCTTCTTGAATCAATTTGGTGTCGATACGTTTTTGAAAGAGTGCTGCCTTGATTTTCTGGCGTCCCCATTTTTTGATGCGAAGTTTTCCTTGAACGTATGCTTCAACAAAGCGCCTATCGTCTAAGAAGTTGTTTTCTTTTAAGTGTTTGATGGCTTCGAGGGACAAGGATTCGTCCGCCCCCAAGCGATCGAGTTTCATTCGAACTTCTTGGGTACAGCGTTCCTGGTAAGCACAAAAGGCTTCTAATTTAAAAATGATTTGCTCTCTTGAAAAAGCAGGTGGATTCATTACAAGGTAATTTCCTCGTTTGATTTATTCACGAAGGAATATTGTAATAAATGATGAGCAGTCAAACCGCGAACCGGAATCCATTGTTTGTATTTAAAGAACCAACGCCATTGTTTGCTGATAATTCCTTTTTTGAAGAATGCTTCCAAGTACGGGTGAACCAACAAGGTAACTCCTTTTTCTTTTCGGTCGTTCAATAAATAACTCAAGTTATTTTCGATTTCTTCCGAGAAAAGAATGCTGGCAGTTACTTCTCCACTTCCGTTACATGTTGGACACGTTTCCGAAGTTTCGATGTCCGTTTCTGGGCGAACACGTTGACGCGTGATTTCAATGATACCGAACTTAGACGGAGGAATCATGTTGTGTTTTGCACGGTCAGACTTCATAAATTCCTTCATTTTTTCGAAGAGAATTTTGTTGTTTTCTTTTTCGTGCATGTCGATAAAGTCGACACAAACAATTCCACCCATGTCGCGAAGTTGCAACACACGTGCAATTTCTTCCGCTGCTTCAACGTTTGTTGCAAGTGCATTCGATTCTTGTCCGTCGGCACCTTTACGGTTTCCACTATTCACATCGATGACGTGCATTGCTTCCGTATGCTCAATGATTAAGTATCCCCCACTAGGTAAAGGAACTTTCTTACCGAACAACGCTTTTATCTGCTTATTGATGGCAAAACGTTCAAAAATGTCAATTTTACCTTCGTAATTTTTAACGATTTTCTCACGTCCAGGAGCGATAGAAGAAACGTATTCCTTCATCTCCAGGGCTAAAGCTGGATCGTTGACATGTATATTTGTAAAGTTTCCATTCAACAAATCACGAAGAATAGAAGTGGTCGTATTTAATTCACCTAATACACGACGAGGAGGTTGAATCCCTTTTAAATTCGCGTGCATTCCGCGCCATTTTTCCAACAAGTTTTCAAGGTCTGTTTCTAAATCTGTGGTAGATTTATTTTCAGCCACTGTTCGAATAATGACACCAAAGTTTTTCGGTTTGATTCGATTCATGAGGTCCTTTAAGCGGTCCTTTTCATTCGAATCTTTAATTTTTTGACTAACAGATATTTTATCTGAAAAAGGTACAAGTACTAGGTAGCGTCCGGCTAGCGTCACTTCAGAACTCAAACGAGGTCCTTTCATGGATATAGGCTCTTTAGCCACCTGCACCAAAATGGGCTGGGACGAAGAGAGTACATTGCTAATTTTACCGTCTTTTTGAATGTCTTTCTCTAATTTGAAATATTGCAGATCTGCGACATTTTGTTTCCCTTGCATCGATTCTTTGACAAATCGAGAAAGTGAATGATACTGCGGACCAAGGTCCAAATAATGCAAAAAAGCATCTTTTTCGTATCCAACATCAACAAATGCAGCATTCAAACTAGGAACCACACGACGTACTCTTCCCAAATAGATGTCGCCAACAGCAAAATCTGAATTTCCACGGTCTTCATGTAATTCAATCAATTTGCCGTCCCGCAACAATGCGATCCAAATTCCATTTGACCTGGTATCGACAACGAGTTCTAGGTTCACAATTAGAAGTTTACAGGATGAAACAATGAAAGCTCACTGAAAGAATCAATGAGCCTCCTTTTCTTCTCAAATTAAGTAAGAAGTGATTACTTCTTCTTCTTGTGACGATTTTTTCTAAGACGTTTTTTACGCTTGTGCGTAGCCATTTTATGTCTCTTTCTTTTTTTACCGCTTGGCATAATATATATTTTAGTGTTACTTGAATCTAAAAAAAATGCACCCCCTCAGAAAAGGGAGTGCAAAGATAAATAAAATTTTGAAATATCGAAATCTTATTTCACGCTAACCTTATTCTTTACTTCATCAATAAATACTTTTGATGGTTTGAAAGAGGGAATGTTGTGAGCTGGGATAATGATTGTCGTATTTTTCGAGATGTTACGGCCCGTTTTCTGTGCGCGTTCTTTCACGATGAAGCTACCAAATCCTCTTAAATAGACATTATTTCCTTTAGCTAACGACGCTTTGATGGAGTTCATAAATGACTCAACTGCTCTTAGAGCCTCGTTTCTTTCTAATCCTGTTTCTTCTGCAATGTCTGCTACGATATCCGCCTTAGTCATATTTTCTTGATGTTAATTGATTTTTAATGCGGTGCAAAAGTATATCACAGAAACTTTATATTGTTAATTTTCCTGTTTTTTTTCTCAAAAATTTTCAAATGGAGCAAATTCAACGTGAGTTAAGCAACTGGTATCGCATCCACAAGCGACCACTTCCTTGGCGCGAAACTACGAATCCGTATTTCATTTGGCTCAGTGAAATCATCCTTCAACAAACACGCGTGGAGCAAGGAATGGCTTATTATTTCAAGTTTATAAATGCCTTTCCCACGGTGTTTGACCTTGCTAAAGCGGATGAACAAGTAGTGTTGAATTTGTGGCAGGGACTCGGGTATTACAGTCGAGCGCGGAATTTACACCGCACTGCAAAACAGATTGTGGAAGAATTTGATGGTGTGTTTCCCGATAGTTACGAAGGCTTGTTGAAATTGAAAGGTATCGGACCCTATACCGCTGCAGCCATTGCTTCTTTTTCTTTTGATTTACCGCATGCCGTTCTCGACGGGAATGTTTTTCGTGTGTTGAGTCGCCTGCACAACTGGGATGCTCCCATAAACTCCACACAAGGGAAAAAAGATTTTGAGAAATTCGCCAATGAGCTTTTAGATCGGCAGAATCCGGGTTTGTTCAATCAAGCCATGATGGAATTTGGCGCCTTGCACTGCAAGCCAGCACAGCCATTGTGTGGTGAATGTCCACTCACGGTATATTGTCTTGGCTTTGCTCAAAAGACCATTGGAGAACTTCCTATCAAGTTGAAAAAACAGTCGGTTCGACAACGGTTTTTTGTCTTTGAGTTGATGCAGCCTAAAAAGGGATGGATGTTCCTGCAAAAAAGAAATGAAAAAGACATCTGGCAACATTTGTATCAATTTCCACTGAAAGAATTTCAAAGTTCAGTAGAGAAAGAGTTGTATTTAGCTTCTGTTCAGTCGAGCTTTCGGTCAAAAGAATACCGTCATGTGCTTTCACATCAACATTTATTTTGTCATTTTATTGTTCGAGATGCGACTCCGCAAGAGGACGGAGAGCTTGTACAAATAGAAGATTTGCACCAATATCCAATCCCGAGAGCAATCGACCGTTTTTTAGAAGATTATGGACTTGATATTTTTCATTCCCAAGCAAGATAACTTACTACCTTTGTAAAAATTCGAATCATGATTCAACTCATACATTCTGCGGAAGGCAATGGCTGCGCCACGAAAATCTATTTACTAGAAACAAGCGTTACGCAAATCCCCGGATTAGCCGAACATACGGTTTCAGGATTTCAATCGAGCGACAAGAAATTTGACTATTTCAAAAGTCCAGAAGGATTTACTTTTCTCGTAAAAACAGACCAAAAAGCAGAAGAAATTCGCGTTTTAGGAAATACGATAGAAGGCCTGATTTGCGATACAGAAGAAGGGATACAGCTCATCGGGAACAACAATGTCGCTTTGTTCGCCATAACCGAAGGATTGCTTTTATCGAGCTACCGATTTACGCAACACTTTTCAAAACCGAAAGACTACACATTCAAACAGATTTTCGTTGATGCTTCCTTGACAATCGATCAAGTATCCGAATTGACTTCCATGTCAAAAGCGGTTTTCTGGACACGCGACATGGTGAATACACCTGTTTCACACTTGAACGCAGAGCAATTAGCTGAATCGATTTCGAAACTTGGTGAAGAAGCTGGATTTCATGTGACTGTACTTGGAAAAACGCAAATCGAATCCCTGAAAATGGGCGGGCTCTTAGCGGTAAACAAAGGCTCGATTGATCCACCAACATTTACCATTGCGGAATACAAACCGGCAAACGCGGTAAACAAAAAACCTGTCGTTTTAGTTGGAAAAGGTGTTGTTTACGACACCGGCGGACTCAGTTTAAAGCCAACTGCTGGATCCATGGATACGATGAAAGGCGACATGGCAGGTGGGGCAACTATGGCTGCTGTGATTTACTATGCTGCCTTGCAAAAACTTCCTGTTCATATCGTTGGACTCATTCCGGCAACCGATAATCGTCCGGGTGGAAATGCCTACACTCCTGGTGACGTCATCACGATGTTTGACGGAACGACAATCGAGGTGCTAAACACCGATGCAGAAGGAAGAATGATTTTAGCAGATGCATTGGCATACTCAGCCAAATATGATCCGGAAATTGTCATTGATGCCGCAACCTTAACAGGAGCAGCACTGAGAGCGATTGGAACAGAAGCCACAATTATCATGGGGAATGCGGAAGACACGTACTTTCAAGATTTAGAGAAAATAGGTTTTGACGTTCATGAGCGCGTTGTCCGTTTTCCATTCTGGGACGACTACAAAGCACACATGAAATCAAAAATCGCAGACATGAAAAATATTGGAGGTCCAAATGCTGGGATGATATCCGCAGGGAAATTTTTAGAGCATTTCGTAAAAGCTCCCTATATTCACATGGATATTGCAGGTCCGGCTTGGTTGGACTCAAAAGAAAATTATAAAGGAGATGGTGGAACAGGAGCGGGTGTTCGTTTGTTGTATCAATTTTTGAAAAATCGTTATAAATAATGGATAGAGAACAAGAAACAACGAAAGAGCCAGTTTCAACGAAGGAATTGTATAATGTCGGTATCACACTCGGTGACTTGAATGGAATTGGTCCAGAAGTCACGCTAAAGGCATTGAAAGACAACCGGATTCTGGGCGATTTCACACCAGTGATTTACGGTTCTACCAAAATAGTTTCGTATTACAAGAAGTTGCTAGATCTCCAAGACTTTCAATATATATCTTGCAAAGACGCAAGTGAAATCCAAGCCAAAAAAATCAATGTCATCAACATTTGGAATGAAGATGTTGAATTACAAGTTGGGGAATCTACTGCAACGGGTGGTTCTTATGCATTCAAATCATTAGAAGCTGCCACACAAGATTTATCCGAAGGAAAAATTGATGTGTTGGTGACGAGTCCATTTAGCAAAGATGCCATTCAAAAGGCTGGATTCCAATTTCCAGGACACACAGAATATCTGGCCGATATGTCAGGTGTTCCAGAAGCTTTGATGATTTTAGTTTCAGAAAGACTCAAAGTTGCCTTGGTGACCACTCATATTCCCATTAAAGACGTTAGTTCGGCGTTGAACAAGGAAGGAATCCTCTCGAAAATTGAGAAATTCGAACAATCGTTGAAAAAAGATTTCGGAATTGTGAAGCCTAGAATTGCCGTGTTTGGTTTGAATCCACATGCCGGAGAAAATGGCAAATTAGGAGCTGAAGAACAGGAGATTATTTCCCCTGCTATTCAGCAAGCAAAAAACAAAGGTGTTTTAGCATTTGGACCTTTTCCAGCGGATGGATTCTTTGGTTCAGATTTAAAAAATCAGTTCGATGGAATCCTTGCGATGTATCACGATCAAGGACTTACCGCATTTAAAGCACTTGCATTTGACGACGGAGTGAACTTCACAGCCGACCTTCCTATTGTTCGAACATCACCAGATCACGGGACCGCATTTGACATCGCAGGCAAAAATTTAGCGAGTGAATTGTCCATGCGAAGTGCCATGTATTTAGCCGTTGAGATATTTAAAAATAGAAAGTTTAATAAGCAGATTCATGCAAATCCCTTACCCTTCACAAAGGAAGAACGAGGGAAAAAAGAGTCTGATCGTCCGATATAATTTTAAAATTCGAAATAAATTTTATAATTTCGCGGATTCATTTTTGTTCATTGTAAAAACGATATGATAAGTCCTTACACGATACCATTTGTTGGATTAAAACTAGGACAACATCTTTTCGACTTTGCTTTAGACAAATCGTTCTTTGAATCTTTGCCGTATTCATTGGTTGATGACGGAAAATTAGTAGTGAAGTTAAACTTGGAGAAAAAAGAGACGATGCTTGTAGCTAGTTTCGAAGTGAAAGGGTTTGTTTCGGTTGCTTGTGCTAGATGTAATGAAGAAATGAGTCAAAAAATCAAAGGTGATTTGACTGTTTATTATGTGTTTGGTGACGAGGAATCTGAGGATGAAAACTTGATTGTCATTCCAAAAGAAAGCTACGAAATCGATGTTCAACAATCGATGTATGAAATGATCATGTTGGCTCTGCCTGCACGCTCTGCTCACAAAAAAAATGAATGCGATGAAGAGATGGTTAAACTGATAGAACAGTATCAGTCGAAACCAGATTCCAAAGAGGAAGAAAACAATATTGACCCACGATGGGCAGCATTAAAGAATTTAAATTGATATAAATACATAGTTATGGCGCATCCTAAACGCAGAATTTCCACAACAAGACGTGACAAACGTAGAACGCACAAGAAAGCGACTGCTCATCAAGTGGCAACATGCCCTACAACAGGTCAGCCTCATTTATTTCACCATGCACACTGGCATGAAGGGAAATTATACTACAGAGGTAAAGTAGTTGCAGAAAAAGAATCAACAGTAGAGTAAGGAACCATCTCGTTTTCTAAATGAGGATTGGTCTAGATATCTCAGGGGGCGATTTCGCTCCCAAAGCAACTATTGATGGTGCATTATTGGCGAGAGAAGTTCTGTCCAATGATGTCACTATTGTGTTGCTTGGTGATGAGGAAATTATTCGCAGTGAATTTGCTAACCGAGGAAAAAACTTTGATGGTTTTGAGGTCGTGCACGCACCTGAAGTAATTACGTATCACGATCACCCGACAAGGGCGATTCCAAAAAAACCGAATAGCTCTATCGCTATCGGATTCGATTTGCTTGCCAAAGCGAATTTGGACGTTTTTGCTAGTACAGGTAATACCGGAGCAATGTTGGTTGGTGCAATGTACAAGTTGAATACGGTTCCAGGAATCATTCGTCCGTGCATTACTTCTACACTTCCTTGTGTAGATGGTTCCCATACGATTTTACTTGACGTAGGGTCAAACGCCGATTGTAAAGCAGATGTGCTGTATCAATTTGCCGTTTTGGGAGCGCTTTATTCAAAGCATGTTCACGGTGTGGATAATCCGAGAGTCGCATTGTTGAATATTGGAGAAGAAGACTCGAAAGGAAATCTTTTAACCATTGCTGCATACAAATTGCTTTCTGAATCAGATGAGTTAAACTTTACTGGGAATATTGAAGGTAGAGATTTATTTACTGGAATTGCAGACGTCATCGTTTGTGATGGTTTCACCGGGAACATTGTATTAAAAGAAGCAGAAGGAATTTATACGCTAATGCGTAAACGCGGAATCCGCGATGAATATTTTGACCGTTTTAATTATGAAAATTACGGCGGGACACCTATTTTAGGTGTAAAAGGAAATGCCGTTATTGGTCATGGTATTTCCAATGACATTGCCATCAAAAATATGTTGTTACATTCCTATGAAGTGGCCGCTTCCGGATTAGCAACGAAAATAAACGATGCATTTAACTAAGAGATGAATAAACTGACAGCAGCAATTACGGCAGTTCAAGGATACGTTCCCGAGGACATTTTAACCAACGAGGATTTATCCAAATTTGTGGATACTTCGGATGAGTGGATTACTTCACGCACAGGTATCAAAGAACGTCGCATCATGCGTAACGGTGCTTCATCCGACATGGCAGCAGCAGCTGTTAAGCAACTTTTAGAGAAAAAAGGAATCGATCCAATGGATATCGATTTAGTGATTTGCGGTACGGTTACACCAGATCATCCTTTTCCAAGTACAGCGAATATATTGAGTGACAAAACAGGAATGAAAAACGCGTGGTCTTTCGATGTGAATGCAGCATGCTCTGGTTTTCTTTTTGCGTTGGCAACAGGATCTCAATTCATTGAAACAGGTAAATACAAAAAAGTAATTGTGGTTGGTGTCGATAAGATGACTTCTATTGTGGATTACCAAGATCGTACAACCTGTGTGATTTTCGGTGATGGTGCAGGAGCTGTATTATTGGAGCCAAATACCGAAGGACTTGGGCTACAAGACTTCATTTTACATTCAGACGGATCAGGTCGCGAATTCTTAGTTCAACCTGCCGGTGGATCATTGAATCCAGCAAGCATCGAAACGGTTGAAAACAGAATGCATTACGTGAAGCAAGAAGGACAAAGCGTCTTCAAATTTGCTGTTACGAATATGGCAGATGTTTCAGCGAAAATCATGGAAAAAAACAATTTAACATCCGACGATGTTCAATGGTTAGTCCCACATCAAGCGAATTTGCGCATCATTGATGCAACAGCAAATCGAATGGGTCTCTCCAAAGAAAAAGTGATGATTAATATTGAAAAATACGGTAACACGACAGCGGGCACATTGCCATTATGTTTGTGGGACTATGAAAAACAATTGAAAAAAGGAGATACACTTATTTTGTCCGCTTTTGGCGGTGGATTTACATGGGGAGCTATTTATTTGAAATGGGCTTATAACTCATAATATTAGTAATTTTGCAAAACAAATCATTGTTATGAATTTAGAAGAAATCAAAGACCTTATTAAACTTGTTTCTAAGTCAGGAATTGGTAAAATTGAAATTGAAAACGAAGGATTTAAAATTGCCATTGAAAATGGAGCATCTTTCAGTGAACAACCAGTTTATGTTCAAGCTGCGGCTCCAGTAGCAATGGCACCACAAGCTGCTGCACCGGCGCCAGCCGCTGCAACACCTGTTGCTGCTGTAGAAAGTACGGATGAATCACGTTATATAACTGTGAAATCTCCGATGATTGGAACATTTTACCGTACTCCTGGACCAGATAAAGATGCTTTTGTAAGCGTAGGAAGTGTCATTCAGCCAGGTGATAAACTTTGCATCATTGAGGCAATGAAAACATTTAACGAAATTGAGTCAGAAGTTTCTGGTAAAATTGTTAAAGTTCTTGTAGACAATGCAAGTCCTGTAGATTACGATCAACCACTATTTTTAGTAGATCCAGCTTAATTGCTGTAAAAAATCTTACACTATGTTTAAGAAAATTCTAATCGCCAATCGCGGTGAAATCGCCTTGCGTGTGATTCGTACCTGTAAAGAAATGGGTATTAAAACAGTTGCTGTTTATTCTACTGCTGACAAAGATAGTTTACCTGTCCGCTTTGCAGATGAAGCAGTTTGTATTGGTCCACCCGTATCTGCGAAATCATACCTTTCTATTCCGAATATTATCGCTGCAGCGGAAATCACCAATGCAGATGCGATTCACCCAGGATATGGATTTTTGTCTGAAAATGAGAAGTTCTCTCGAGTTTGTCAAGAGCATGGCATTAAGTTTATTGGTGCACTTCCAGAACAAATTGCAGGAATGGGAGATAAAGCAACCGCAAAAGCAACGATGATTGCTGCTGGTGTGCCGTGTATTCCAGGTTCTGTTGGATTATTGAAGGACGTTGCTCAAGCGATGCTTGAAGCAAAGGCGATCAAATATCCTGTCATCCTAAAAGCAACTGCCGGTGGTGGTGGAAAAGGAATGCGCATTGTTTGGAAAGAAGATGAACTTCAAGGTGCTTGGGATTCCGCACGTCAAGAGGCAGGCGCAGCTTTCGGAAACGATGGTATCTACATGGAGAAATACATTGAAGAACCACGTCACATTGAAATTCAAATTGCAGGTGATCAGTTCGGAAATGCTTGTCATTTATCTGAGAGAGATTGTTCAATTCAACGTCGTCATCAAAAATTAGTGGAAGAAACACCTTCTCCGTTTATGACCGATGAACTTCGTGAACGCATGGGAGAAGCAGCCATCAAAGCGGCTAAAGCAGTAAAATACGAAGGTGTTGGAACTGTTGAGTTTTTGGTTGACAAAAACCGTGATTTTTACTTCATGGAGATGAATACACGTATTCAAGTTGAACATACGATTACTGAAGAAGTAATTAATTTTGACTTGATTAAAGAGCAGATCTTAATTGCCGCTGGACATAAAATTTCTGGTAAAAATTACTATCCACAAATGCATGCGATTCAATGTCGCATCAATGCTGAAGATCCTTACAAAGACTTTAGACCGTGTCCGGGGAAAATTACGGATTACCATTGTCCGGGTGGACACGGAATTCGTATTGATGCACATGTCTATGCTGGATATACCATTCCGCCAAATTACGACTCCATGATTTCCAAATTGATTGTGGTTGCGCAAACACGTGAAGAGGCGATTGCGAAAATGAGACGAGCCCTTGGTGAGTATGTGATTGGCGGTGTAAAAACAACCATTCCTTTCCACCAAAAATTGATGCAAAACGAAGATTTCTGTAAGGGAAATTTCACGACAAAATTCATGGAAACATTCGAATTTTAGTAAATTCCACTTCGTTCATTTATTTTTTGCCCATTCTTGTGCTCATTTAGGCAACTGTTTTATTGTTACTTCGTTTATTATTTGCTAAATTTAGCCTGCTAAAACGAATTAATACGAAACACAACTACTACTAAATGAGGTTTCTTGCCCTTATTGTTCTTTCGCTGTTTTTAACAGTGCGGTTGAATGCACAGTTATGTACACCACAAACGGTTACATTTCCAATCACTCCAACCTCAACACTTCAATATACTCCTTCGTATTCAACAGGTGTAATCTTGTTTCCATTTACGGCAACCGCAGGATGTACGTATACCTTTTCAACATGTGGTCAAAGTAGCATTGACACCTACTTGCGCTTGCACAATTCTGCCTACACTTTACTAGGAGCATGGGATGATCAATGTGGTTTGCAATCCACTTTTACTTGGACTTGTCCTACCGCTGGACAATACTACGTTCATTTGTCGAGATTCGTTTGTACGGCTTTAACAGCACCGACAACCATGAGCTACGTGGTGTCTTGTCCAACACCGCCTTGTAACAATCCTATTGTAAATGCTGGTCCTGATGTTGTTATTTGTGCCGGGCAACCATCAATATTAAGCGGAGCGGTATCAGCTGGGACAGGATCAGGATCAGGGGGAAGTGCATCAAGCATTACCATAACCATATCGGGGACAGGATTTTTAGACGAGACTTCGTGGAATATGAGTAATGCTTCTGGGACATCTGTTGGTTCTGGAGGTCCATACTTAACGGCTTCTACCAATACCGTGACTTTAACCAATGTTGGAACAGGTCCATATAGTTTTTCCTTAGAGACTCAAGGATTTTTTAACGATAACAATGCTACATATACCATTTCCTGTAATGGGACTACCGTAAATACAGGGTCAATTACGGGTGGACAAACAACTACTGCAAGTGTTACTGGTTGTGGTGGAACAGGAACAGGAGGAACATTACCAATCACCTATGTTTGGTCGCCAGGTGCCACATTAAGTTCAACAACTATATTAAATCCGACAGCTACTCCAACAGTTACTACAACATACACACTAACAGCTACATCAGGAACTTGTACTTCCACAGACCAAATGACTGTTTTTGTGAGTCCAGCACCAACTGTAAATGCTGGTCCTGATGTAACCATTTGTAATGGGCAATCGACTGTGTTAAATGGTTCAGCGAGTGCCATTGGTGGATTTGGCGGGCCAATGGATATCAATATTTTCTCTGGGAGTAACTTAGATGAAACTACTTGGAACATCACGAACTCATTGGGACAAATCATTGGTTCAGGAGGTCCTTATACTTTTGCGTCAAACAACACCATTACAATTAGTAATCCAACGAATCCGCCATATACATTTAATATTGAAACTCAAGGAGTGTCCAATTCCAATGTAGTTGGATACAATATCCTGTGTGGTGGAACTTCTATAAGTGGTGGATTAGCGATTCTGACTGGTGGTCAAACCGCTTCAACATCCATTTCTGGATGTCCAGGAACGATTCCGACAACGATGACCTGGTCGCCAGGGGCAACCTTGAGCAGCACAACAGTGGCTACCCCAACCGCAACTCCTAGCACAACAACGACTTATACATTAACAGCGAGTGCGAACGGGTGTACAGCAAATGATCAAGTTGTAGTAACAGTAACTCCAGGTCCAAGTGTAACAGTTAACAGTGCAACTATTTGTAGTGGACAGTCAGCGACATTAACTGCCACACCTTCCGTTACGGGAGGAACATATTTATGGTCTCCAGGAGGTTCGACAACACAAACAATTACTGTGAGTCCAACCACTACCACAAACTATTCTGTGACATACTCTAACGGTGCGTGCGCAAGTTTGCCTGCAATAGGTACGGTTACAGTGAACGCAGCTCCAACCTTAAGTGTAAACTCAAGTACGATTTGTCCGGGAGCATCTGCAACCTTAACTGCGACGGCAAGTCAAAGTGGTGGCACATATCTATGGACGCCCGGCGGGGCAACGACACAAACATTGTCGGTTACTCCAGCTGCCACAACAACTTATTCCGTGACGTACAGTCTCAATGGTTGTAGTTCATCATCGGCAAACGGCACAGTGACCGTTTCCAATGTCGTTGATTGGGCAAATATTCAATTTCCTGGAACATCAACGATTTGTCAAGGTCAAACATTGACCATTTACGGTCAAGTTTTCGAAGCTGGTGTAACACCTCCAACAGGACAAGGAGCAGGAATAACCGTGCAATTTGCATATAATACAAGTAATACGAATCCATCCACATGGCCGAGTGCAAGCTGGAGTTCAGCTACTTATAATCCGCTATCATTAATTAATCCAAATAACGACGAATACAGTGGAATCATTCCAGCTTTGAGTCCAGGCACCTATTATTATGCTTTTAGTTACACCATGAATGGCTGTACTATTTACGGAGGATACAGCGCATCCGGTGGTGGTTTCTGGAATGGAACTTCAAATGTCAATGGGGTACTGATTGTAAACCCAAACATAACACCAACATTCAATGCGGTAGCAGCAATTTGTGCGGGCGGCGCATTAAATGCCTTGCCAACAACATCAACAAATGCTATTACTGGAACTTGGTCCCCTGCCTTGAGTAATCAGTTAACAACTACTTATACATTTACTCCAACGGTTGGACTTTGTGCAACTACGGCAACGCTTACTGTAACCGTCAATCCATTGCCAAGTGCTGCCATTACCGCACCAACAACAACTATTTTAACGTGTGCGACACCGTCCATTACTTTGACAGCGACTGGCGGTGGAACGTATTCTTGGTCTAGTGGAACAGCCGTTGTTGGAACAAATGCAACACTTGTCGTTACAAGTCCTGGGACATACACGGTAACCGTGACCTCTGCAAATGGTTGTACCGCAACAGCGACTCAAAGCATCACTCAAAATATCACTGTTCCGACAGCTGGAATTACTCCGCCAAGCTCTTCTATTTTAACCTGTACAACTGCGAATATAAACCTCACTGCTACAGGCGGTGGAACCTATTCATGGTCGAATGGAACGGCTGTTGTTGGTACAAATGCAACATTAGCAGTAAGTGCGCCTGGCACATATATAGTGACTGTTACATCTGCCAATGGCTGTAGTGCTACAGCATCTCAAATTATCACGCAAAATATCACCGCACCAACTGCTGCCATTGCATCTCCAATTACTACGGTACTTAATTGTACAACATCAAGTATAGATTTAAATGCAAGTGGTGGTGGATCGTATTCTTGGACAAATGGTACTTCTTTACAAGGAACAAGTTCATTGTTAAATGTATCCGCTCCTGGAACATATGTGGTAACGGTTACAGCGGCTAATGGCTGTACAGCAACAGCGACACAAACGATTACTCAAAACATTACCACCCCAATTCCGGTCATTGCTACACCAACCTCAACAATCTTAACATGTACGAACACAAGCATCGCATTAACTGCTAGCGGTGGCGGGACCTATTCTTGGTTTGATGGTTCAACTGTTGTCGGTACAAGTTCAAATTTAACTGTGACTGCTCCAAACACATACATCCTAACAGTTGTTGGTTCGAATGGTTGTGATGCAACAACTACGATTACAATTTCGGAGGATATTACACCACCTACTCCAAGTATTTCTGCAGCATCAAGCAATTTAACCTGTACTACAACAAGTATCACCTTAACCGCAACTGGTGGAGGTACCTATTCATGGACTGGAGGAACAACAGGTTCAAACCTTACCGTTACTACCCCTGGGACATATACCGTTACCGTTACCGCTCCAAATGGCTGTACGGCAAGTCAAGTGCAAACGGTCACTCAAAATATTACTGTGCCTTCGGCAAGTATTAGTGCTTCAAATTCCGGTGTGTTAACATGTACAACAACAAGTATCACCTTAACCGCAACTGGTGGAGGTATCTATTTGTGGTCAAACGGAAATACAACTGCCTCGATTACGGTAAGTGTACCTGGTACATATTCCGTTGTTGTCACTGGATCTAATGGCTGTACGAGCAACGTAAGCCAAGTAGTAACACAGAATATAACCGCACCGACGGCTGCCATTACTGCGCCTTCAACTACTGTTTTAACGTGTGCAACAACGAGTATTAGTTTAGTCGCGACAGGCGGGGGTACTTATAGCTGGTCTAATGGGGCAACGAATGTTGGAAATACCGCAACCTTATCCGTCACACTACCTGGAACTTATACCGTCACTGTCACTGGATCAAACGGTTGTACGGCTACTTCTTCTTTAACGATCACACAAAACAGTGCCCCTCCAACTGCAGCTATCACGACACCATCAGCAACGGAATTGACGTGTATAACAACAAGCATAAGCCTTACCGCAACGGGTGGAGTGAGTTATTCTTGGTCGAATGGAACAAACGTTGTTGGAACAAATGCCACACTCATCGTAACAACACCTGGAACATATACCGTAACCGTTACATCGGCAATTGGATGTACAGCAACTGCTTCTCAAGTTATCACACAAAATGTTACGGTGCCAAATGCTTCTATTACAGCACCATCAACTAGTGTTTTGACTTGTACCAATCCAACTATCACATTAAATGCAACGGGAGGCGGAACGTATTCTTGGTCGAACGGAACAAACGTTGTTGGAACAAATGCTTCCTACACCGTTAATTCACCTGGAACATATACCGTAACTGTTACCTCTCCGAACGGATGTACAGCAACGGCAAGTCAAACGATTACACAGAATAATTCATTTCCAACAGCAGCTATTACAACTCCAAGTACCAGTATTCTAACATGTACGACAACGAGTATCAACTTAACTGCAACGGGTGGTGGAACGTATTCTTGGTCGAACGGAACAACTGTTATTGGAACAAATGCCTTGCTAAACGTAACTTCACCTGGTACATACACTGTCACGGTAACTTCCTTAAATGGATGTTCAGCCACTGCTGCTCAAGTGATTACCCAGAATATTACCGCACCATCTGCACAAATTACCGCGCCAAACACAAGTATACTTACATGCTCGACAACAAGTATCTCTTTAACATCTACTGGTGGAGGAACGTATTCTTGGTCTAATGGTACGGCAGTTGTTGGAACAAATGGAACTCTATCTGTAACAACACCAGGAACATATACGGTTACCGTGACTGGAGCAAATGGATGTACTGCTACCGCTGCTCAAGTAATTACTCAGAATAACACCAATCCAACAGCAGCAATTACTGCACCAGCGACAACGATACTTACATGTACAACAACGAGTATTACCTTAACTGCGACAGGAGGAGGAACGTATTCTTGGTCAAATGGTACTGCAATAGTTGGAACGAATGCTGCGCTTTCAGTGACCACGCCGGGAACGTACACTGTTACTGTTACTAGTTCGAACGGTTGTACCGCTACGGCATCTCAAGTAATTACGCAAAATACGACGTTGCCAACAATAGGAATTATCGCAACTCCGTCGACTATTCTATCCTGTACCAACACAAGTATCACTCTAACCGCGAGCGGAGGAGTATCTTATAGTTGGTCTAATGGAACTTCGGTCGTTGGAACGAATGCTGCGTTAACCGTAACAAGTGCTGGTACGTACACAGTGACGGTAACTGGAGCAAATGGCTGTTCATCAAGTTCCACTCAAAGTGTTACGCAAAATACCACATTGCCTGCCGCTGCAATAACAATACCTGCTGCAACTGCATTAACATGTACAACAACGAGTATTTCATTAACAGCAACTGGTGGTGGAACCTATTCTTGGTCCAATGGTACGGCGGTACTTGGGACAAATGCAACTTTAAACGTGACGACACCTGGAACATATACTGTAACCGTTACTAGTTCAAATGGATGTACGGCTACCGCTGCTCAAGTAATCACACAAAGTATTACTGTTCCTACTGCAGCTATTACAGCGCCAAGCACAACAGTTGTGACTTGTACCACTCCGACTATTTCATTAACAGCAACTGGTGGAGGAACGTATTCTTGGTCCAATGGAACGGCAGTACTTGGAACAAATGCCACATTAAACGTAACTACTTCGGGGACGTACACTGTTACCGTAACGGCAACAAATGGATGTACAGCAACGGCGACACAAACGATCACACAAAATAATACAGCTCCATCAGTGACGATTACTCCGCCTGTTTCAAGTGTGTTGACATGTACGACAACAAGCATTTCGTTAACGGCAAATGGCACCGGAAGTGTTTCTTGGGCAAATCCAGCTTTAATAAGTGTTAACCCAACGATTTCCGTCACAACACCTGGTGTCTACACAGTTACATTAACAGCTACAAATGGTTGTATTGCTACTGCTTCACAAACGATCACACAAAATATTACTGCGCCGCCAGCTGCAATTACAACGCCAACAACAACTGTGTTGACCTGCACGACTACTGCGATCACATTAACTGCTACCGGAGGTGGAACATATTCATGGTCCAACGGAACAACAGTTGTTGGAACCAATGCTACGTTGTCAGTGACGACTCCAGGAACCTACACCGTGACCGTAACCGGAACAAATGGATGTACGGCGACAGCAGCACAAACCATCACTCAAAATACTACCCCGCCAACAGCAGGAATAAATACGCCATCTACAACAATTCTTACGTGTACAACTACCAGTATTCCATTAACAGCTACAGGTGGCGGCACGTATTCTTGGTCTAATGGAACTACCGTTGTTGGAACAACTCCTACACTAACGGTTACATCACCTGCGACGTATACGGTGACAGTAACTGCTGCAAATGGATGTACAGCAACAGCAAGCCAAGTAATCACTCAAGACATTGTTACTCCAACGGCTGCCATTACGAATAATACCAATGCAACAGTACTTGATTGTAATACCACTCAGATTTCGTTAACGGGTGTTGGTGGAACAAGTGCATCATGGAGTAACGGAACATCCGTTGTTTCTAGTGTGGCTAATTTAAGTGTCACAGCAGCAGGAACCTACACTTACACAGGAACAAATGCAAACGGTTGTTTTGATACAGAAAGTATTACGATCACCTTTACTCCTAATACGAATCCAACTTTCACGCAAATTGCGGCTATTTGTACAAATGGATTGTTCACATTGCCTACAACATCGACAAACAATGTGGTAGGAACATGGAGTCCTGCTCCGAATTACACGACAACAACGACATACACTTTCCAACCAAATGCAGGATTGTGTGCTAATACGGCAAGTATGACAATTACCGTTCATCCATATCCAGTTGTAACGATTCAAAACGATACGATTTGTGCTGGAGGAAGTGCTACGATTACGGCGAATGTCAATTTAGCTGGTGGAACTTATACTTGGTCACCGATTATTTCTGCAACTAACGCAATTACCGTGACACCAAATGCCACAGCGTCCTATCAGGTGATTTATTCCTTGTTAGGCTGTGCCGATACTAGTACTGCAGAGTTATTTGTAAAACCGGTTTCCATTCCAACCGTGGCAAATGAAACCATTTGTAATGGTCAGACGGCAGAATTAATCGCGACAGCGAATATTCCCGGTGGTTCATTTGTTTGGTCTACAACGACAATCAATGATACGATCCAAGTGAGTCCGTCATCAACGACAACTTATTCTGTTGTATACAATTTAAATGGATGTATTAGTCCTATCGTAAATTCCATTGTTACTGTTAATCCAGTTCCAACATTAGGAGTGAACAACAGTACGATTTGTGCGGGAGACAATGCAACGATTACCGCTATTCCGAATCTTTTGGGTGGAACATTCTACTGGGGAACACCGGGAGTTATTGGAGCAGCAAGTCAAACGGTTTCCCCGTTAAACGATTCAACCATTTCTGTATACTACACGCTGAATGGCTGTACCAGTCCTGTGGCTACTAGCTCCATAACCGTGAATCCACTTCCAATTGCTACCTTTAGTGCTTCGGTTACGCAAGGATGTGCACCATTATCAGTGACCTTGACAGCAGACGACGCAAGTAATACGAATTATACTTGGTCAACAAGTAACGCATTAACAGGTACTGGTTCGCAAACGAGCTTACAATTCCAGATGAACGGTGGCTTCGATGTATCCTTAACGACGACGTTAAATGGTTGTACGGTTACAGAAACCCTTGCCAATTACATTCAAGTGGACAATTATCCAATTGCAGCATTTGAGCCTTCATCAACGATGTTTACTGAGCCAAATCAAACATTGAACTTCATGAACAATAGTTTAGGTGCTTCAAACTATGCATGGAATTTCGGAGATGGTGGCACCTCGACTGAGGAAGGTCCAAACCATACATTTGTTGGAAATGAACTCGGAGTTACTGTTGTTTTAACTGCTATTTCTAATTTAGGCTGTACAGATACTTCACAATACTTCATTGGATATGATCCAGGCTTGGTTTATTACATTCCTAATTCGTTTACACCAGATGGAGATATGAATAATCAGGTGTTTACACCAATCTTTACAAGTGGAATAGACAACTACAACTATACCTTTTACGTCTTTAACCGTTGGGGAGAAATAATATTCGAAAGTAATGATCCTAGCATCGGATGGGATGGTTCTTACGGAGTAGAAGGAAAAGATGCGGAAGTTGGTGTATATACCTATCAGATATTCATTAAAATCCCTAATTTTGACGAGCGAAAAATGATCCTCGGTCATGTTAATTTAATCAGATAAAAGTGAAATTAAAACAACTATTATTACTCAGTATAATCCTTTGGAGCATGACGCCAGTCTTTTCCCAAGGAACTCCGATTAGCGTTGGTGGACAAGTGACTACCTTTACGAGCATGATCAGAGGGTATCACTTTACCTCTCCAACAAGCTTTACCATTTGTGGATTATACGTTCCACCTGATGCCAATGCGGCAGGTACTCAAACCATTCGTGTCGTAAGATTTACGGCTGGACCTCCTCCTGCATTTGCAGGAACAACCAATAGTTTTGTTCAATTATTCACCATTACAAATGCACCTGCAACTGGTGTAGTTCCATGTAATATCCCTGTTTCAACTGGTGATATTATTGGCGTCTATGGAGCTCGAGGAGCCAATTGTGTAAATAGTTATGGACCAGCAAATTTTGTAACGAGTATTAACGGTTTCAATACAACTTTACAACGCAGTGGTATGCAGTCTTGTCCTGCGGGAACAGGTGCAGCGATGGCAAACATTTGGTCTGAAGTGAATTACAACATTGGACGCATCCAAATGTATATTAACTGTTGTCAGACACCAGCGATTACAGCCGGTTCTAATAGTCCAATTTGTGCTGGACAACCTTTGAATTTAACAACCACTGCAAATCCAGCAGGTGCATATACATATGCGTGGACAGGTCCAAACGGATTTACCTCTGCGGTTCAAAATCCCACGGTTGCCACTACAACATTAGCGGCTGCCGGTAACTATACGGTTGTTGTTACTATTCCAAACTGTGGAACAGCAAATGGGACTACTGCGGTCGTTGTCAATCCTGGTCCAACGATTACCGTTCCACCAATTACGATTTGTCAAGGTGGATCTGGAACCTTAACAGCAAGTTCACCCACAGCAGGTGGAACATGGACATGGTCATTAGGCGGAAATATTTTAGGTAGTGGGTCAACTTTATCCGTCAATCCAACAACGAGTACTACGTACACTGTTGAATACAACGTAAATGGCTGTACAAGTACAAGTACCGTTTTAGTATCCGTTGAACCAACACCTCAACCACAAATGGTCAATGACAGTATTTGTCTTGGTCAAACAGGAACGTTATTTGTTTCCAATGTTGCGGCCGGCGGAACATACTTATGGTCTACAGGAGCGACAACAGCTTCCTTAAGCGCAGCTCCAACTACGAACACAACGTATTCGGTGGTTTATACAAGTGCAAATGGATGTGTTTCTCCGAGTGTTTCGGCAGATATCATTGTTAAACCTAATCCAATTGTAACGGTTGTCAATGACACCATTTGTATTGGCTCTAGTACAACGATTACAAGTACAGTTGATTTACCTGGTGGAAGCTATACGTGGTCTCCACTTCCATCTTCAAGTAACTCCATCACAGTAACACCAAATACTACATCAACATACACGGTGATTTATAACTTACAAGGTTGTACAGATACAGCAAGTGCGACCGTTGTAGTGAATCCGATTCCAGTTGCATCGACTTCGAATACAACGATTTGTTTTGGCGATGTGGCGACCTTAACTGCCAGTGCGAATTTGCCAAATGGAACCTATTTATGGTCAACGAGCGAAACGACAAACTCCATTCAAGTGAGTCCAGGTACAACGACAACATATTCCGTAGCTTATACATTGAATAACTGTACAAGTCCGAGTGTCAATGCGATTGTTACCGTGAATCCAATTCCGGTTGTTACATTGTCCAGCGCTACCATTTGCGAGGGAGATAACGTAACACTTACGGCAACTCCAAACCTTACAGGCGGAAGCTATACTTGGGGACCACTAAATGCTATTGGTGGCGCCAGTCAAACATTAAGTCCGTCAGTGGACACAACGTTAACGGTTATTTACACTTTGTTGAATTGTCCGAGTTTGCCAGCAAGTGGAACAGTGACAGTAAATCCGTTACCAATTGTGACATTTAGTTCAAACATTGTGGAAGGATGTGCGCCACTTAGTGTGACATTTACGGCGACAGATCAAACGAATACCACCTACAATTGGTCAACGAGTAATGCCTTAACTGGAACTGGATCGTCCACTACGATTCTTTTTCCAACAGGTGGAACATTTGATGTGACATTAGCAGCTACAACGATTAATGGTTGTTTCGCATCTGGATCCATCGCTAATTACATTTATGTTGAGGATTTACCAAATGCTGATTTCCAATCACCTATTAGCATTTTCACCAACGAAGCGCAATACGTTCAATTCAGTAATTTCTCTACGGGAGCAACAAATTATGTGTGGAATTTCGGTGACGGACAAATGTCAACAGAGGTAGAGCCATCGCATATTTTCCAAAGTACGATGAACGGGTATACCATCAACTTAATCGCTTTAACGGATCTCAATTGTTTGGATAGTATGTCGATTTCGATTGGCTACCAATACAATGAATTGTATTACATTCCGAATAGTTTCACGCCAGACGGAGATCAAAACAATCAGGTGTTCTTACCAATCTTCTATTCAGGATACGATCCATTAAACTTTGAAATGCAAATTTATAATCGTTGGGGTGAAGTGTTATTTGAAACACGAAACGTATTGTTTGGTTGGGACGGATCAGTGGGTGAAGAAGGGTTAGATGCGCAAGAAGGCGTGTATACGTACCGCATCTTATTCAAAAATCCAGATTTAGACGAGCGTGTAGTTGTTACAGGTACAGTTAACTTAATTAGGTAAGTAGCTGACTTCAGGAAAACAGGGGTAACGATATGCATCGTATATTTTTTTCGAACTTACTGTTTTCGCTACTACTCAATTTATTGATTAAGCCGATTGCCATTTTTGGTATCGATGCTCAGGTTCAAAATGTTGTTGGTCTAGACCAATACGGCTTGTATTTTTCACTGTTAAGTTTATCGTTAATTCTGAACATCCTCATGGATTTAGGGATAAATAATTACGTCATTAAGACCGTAGCCAAAAACCAAGAAGAAGCAAAGTCCCAAATTAGTAGTATTCTTCTCTTGCGCCTTGTCCTGTTTCTAGTTTACATCATCCTTCTTTTTACCTCCGCGTTTTTATTGGGCTATGACTCCACGGCTATGAAACTGTTGTTCTTTTTGGGATTAAATCAATTATTCATCGTTTTCATTGCGTATTTCCGAGGATTCTTTTCGGGATTGCAACACTATAAGCTGGATTCATTTTTCTCTGTTTTTGACCGGATCATTCTAATTATCACGGCGGGATCTGTATTATTATTAAACATGGGTTATGAAATGAGTATTCCCTTGTACATCCAATTACAGACCTTCGGTTATTTCCTCACCTTTGTATTGGCGTTTATTTTCTTTAAACGAATTGTGGGAACCATTCACTGGCAAATTGATTTGCTCCATTTTAAGTCCGTTCTTCAAAAAAGCTTACCGTTTGCTTTACTGATTATCCTGATGTCCATTTACACCCGAATTGACGGAATACTTTTACATGAGTTAGGGTCGGATGGCAATGTGCAAGCTGGAATCTACGCCACTGGATTTCGACTGCTAGATGCACTGTATATGTTTGGAATGATCTTCGCGGGATTATTGTTCCCCATGTTTTCGAATGTTTTGAATGAATCCATGCAAAAAGTCAGAGAATTGGTATTGATTTCTGCTAATTTCCTCATGAGTGGCGTCATTGTAGTCGTTTTTCTCTTGATCTTTCATACTGAATATATCCTTCGATTCATCTACACCCCTGATGTGAGAGTCATCATTCCTTTCTGTTTTTTAATGTTAAGTTTCATTGGAATCTCCATGAATTTTGTCTTTGGAACACTTCTCACGGCGAATGGAAATTTAAAAGAATTAAACATCATTTCTGCCACTGGTGTGTTGATCAATATCTGTCTGAACATCTTTCTTATTCCCAAATATGGTGCTGCTGGAGCGGGATTTACGGCATTTATTACCCAGATGACAATGGCCATCACCCAATTCATTTTGTGTGCAAGGTATTTCCAATTAAAGGTTGGAATACTAAAAATTGGAAAATGGCTTCTTTTTACCTTTAGTTTCATTGGTGCCATTTTTCTTTTCGAGTTTGCTCTCATAAATTTAGAGGACCAAAATTTGCTGCATGATTCACCCATGCTATTTGGACTAATTCTATGCATCGAATTAATCCTTGGTTTGATTTTCATGTTCATTTTCAAATTCATTGAACTGAAACCATTAAAAAATCTGTTTTTATCTCGCTCTTAAATCAAATATTTTTTGAATTTTGGAGTTATTGTCATAGCTTGCGGCAAAAATCATAACTTCGCGGAGCTAAATACATATGACACAGTTAAACTTACAAGAAGAACGAATGGGTTTAATCCAATTTATTTGGAAGAAGAAAACACCAATTCTCACCATTACTGGAATTGCAGCGATTGTTTCTATCGTTGTTTCTTTCCTAATTACACCACTTTATTTATCCTCAGCGATTGTTTTCCCTGCAGCATCAGGTAATGTTTCCTTCGATGCACAGCGAAATGTGAAAGCAGCTGCCATGGACTTCGGAGAAGAGGAACAAGCGGAACAACTGGTGCAAATCCTTCAGTCATCTCGCATAAAAGACCGAATCGTCAATAAATACAATTTGTTGGCCGATTATGAAATTTCGGAAAACGATCCAAATAAATATTACAAGTTAAACAAAGCGTATTACGGAAATTTCTCATTCAATCGAACACGTTTCGGTTCCATTCAAATTGATGTATTGGATAAAAACCCAAAGAAAGCAGCTGCCATGGCCAATGACATCGTTGATTTAATCGATACAGTGAAAAATGAAATGATTCGAGAACGTACGGTTCCTGCTTTTGAAATCAACCTCAGAAAGAAAAAACAAATGGAACATGAACGTGATTCCTTGTTAACACGATTGGAAGATTTAGCGCAATTGGGTGTCTTGCCAAACGATGTAAGAGCAACACTTTACCAAGCATTGGTAGACTCAAAGAGCACGGCGGAAAAAGCAGAAATTCAACGAAAAATTGATATTAATACAAAATATGGTTCTGTATATGACGGACTTGAGTACCAACGAAATGAAAAAATCGTCAAAATTGAAGACTTCCGTGTTTCATACGAACAAGCAGAGTCGGATGCAAATGCGAAATTCAATCATAAATTTGTCGTGGAAAAGGCAGTCGTTGCTGACCGCAAAGAAAAACCAAAACGCATGATCATTGTGCTTGTTTCTACGATTGGTGGATTTATCTTTGGATTGTTCTTCTTGTTGATTCAACAGCGTCTCAAAGAGCTTAAATTGAACCAAGCTTAACCACTTGAAAAACTCAGTAATTTACGGGATTGTTGGGCTTTTCTTGTCCATCCTTTTCGCCTACTTCATTTGGCAGGACCTTGAATACCTGAGTTTATTTCCTGCTGGATTATTAGCCATTTACTTCGCTATTTTTCAAACCGAGAAGTTATTTGTCGCTATCGCTTTTTTTACACCACTCTCGATTAACATCGAGGAATTCAATTCAAGTTTCGGTCTGTTTTTACCGAGTGAACCTTTACTTTTTGGCTTGATGCTGTGGTTATCTGCACTTCAGCTCCATCGTTCCTTTATGCCGAAAAATCTTTGGCGCCAGCCCATCCTCTTTTCTGTCGGTATATTTTTAACTTGGATTTTCATTAGCTCCATTACCAGTTCTCATCCAATTGTCTCTTTTAAATTTCTATTGGCAAAACTTTGGTTTATTGTGCCCGTTTTGTTTTTCGGTATTCACTTCTTTCAGAAGGAAAAAAATAGAATTGCCTTCATTTGGTTGTTCATTATCTCTTCGTGCATTGTGGTGATTTACACAATTACGCGTCACGCCATGTATGCATTTGGAGAAAAAGAAAGTCATTGGGTCATGTCTCCTTTTTTCAAAGACCACACCATTTATGGAGCCATCATCGCATTGAATGTCCCACTCGTTTTTGGACTGTACTTATACAAAAAACACGCACCGCTCATCCAAGCTGTCATCATTGCGATGATTGTACTCATTCTCGCTGGACTCTACTTCTCTTATACGCGAGCTGCGTGGTTAAGTGTTTTTGGCTGTTTGTTTATTGGTGGACTCATTTATTACAAAGTCAACTGGAAGCCGTTAGCCGGAATAGCGGCCATCATATTACTCGTCGTTTTATTCAAATGGGATTCCATACAAATGGAATTGGCGCGTAATAAACAGGACCATACGACCGAGTCGTTTGATGAACGACTGCAAAGTGCGGCAAATATTTCTACAGATGCATCGAACCTAGAACGAATAAATCGTTGGAGTTGTGCCATTGCCATGTTTGAGAAAAGACCTGTTTTTGGTTACGGACCTGGTACATACGCATTTGAATATGCTCCTTTTCAAGAACCAGAGAATCTCACGATTATATCCACCAATTTTGGTGATATGGGGAATGCACACAGTGAGTATTTGGGTGCGTTAGCAGAAATGGGAATCATCGGATTACTTTCCTTCTTGGGAATCGTAGGGGCCATTTTTTACACGAGTATCTTGGTATATAACCGAATTCCTTTGTCAGACTCTGGAACAAGAATCCTGATTTTGAGCATGATCATGGCCTTGTCCACCTACTTCATCCATGCCTTCTTAAATAATTTCTTAGACACAGACAAAGCCGCGGTTCCAATTTTTGGTATGTGTGCAATGATTATTGCTCTCGGACTTCAACAAGAGAAATTAGCGTCCAATCCAGAGTGATGGATTCAAGCTTTTCGTCAATCCACCTGCAACGGAGTGAATTTCGAAATGGCAGATAGACACACCACTGTCATCGGCTAATAAACTTCCGATGGCTTGTTTTGAAGATACTTTTGATCCGACACTCACATAGGTTTCTTGCATATTTCCGTAAACCGTGCGGTACGCACCGTGTTTAATAACGACATACTTACCCGCTCCATTAATCGAGAATACACTCGTTACTTCTCCCTCAAAAACGGAGCGAACGCGTGCATTTTTAGGACAGGTAATATCGATTCCATTATTATTGGTAACCACACCTGCCAAGGTTGGATGTGGATTTGTTCCGTAGCGCTCGGTGATGCTGCCTTTTTCCACTGGCCATGGCAATCTGCCACGATTGACCTCAAAACTTTTACCAACAGCTGAACCCTCTGTTGATTCTGTATACGTTACTTGTTTTGGTTTTGCTGGCTCCGCCGCGCTAGCCTTTGGCGTTGTTTTAGGGGCGTCTTGGGACTTTCCTGAGGTTCCGCCGCTTGTAGTTGCTTTTGGTGTCGTAGCAGCTACATTTGCTTGACGCTGTTCTTCTTCCTTTCTCGCTTTATCTCTTTCGCGTTGACGCGCTTGTTCGCGTGCTATTTCCTGGCGAAGTTCCGCGTCGATTCGTTGTTTTATTTCCGCCTTTTTGCGTTCGTCTGCTTTTAACTGAGTGAGTAAATTTTGCTCCTCTTTTTTAAACTTTTCGTAGGACTTCTCTTTCTTTGATTTATCCTTGGAAATCAGTTCTCTTTCTTGCTTTTTCTCTTCGAGAGCAAGTAGCTTTGAATCCTTTTCTTGAGAAATATTCGTGATTTCCTCTGCAATTAAGGCTTGGTGTTGTTTGATGAGTGCGGCTTGTTTTTGCTGCACCCCAGCTACTTTTTTCAAGTAACGGTTGCGCTTCACTGCTTCGTTGTAATTGTCCGCTGATAACAAATACATCACGCGTCCATAGCTACTGCGGTGTTTGTAGGCGTACAATACCATCTTTTTATACTGACGTTTGAGGTCGCTTAGTCTTTTTTTCAGGCGTTTCACTTCCTGTTTTTTCTCGACCATTTTGATCTCTGCCATGCGTACTTGATTGTCAAAAATACGCACCAACGCTTCTCGGCTTTTGATTTGATTTTCAATTAATCGAATTTCATTCAAGGAAGCTTGTGTGTTTGACTTCACCTTCGACAGCAAGGACTTTGTATTAGAAATACGTTTTTCTAATTTTTGTTGTTCTTTCTTCAGTTTTTCTTGACTTGACTGTCCAAAAGACAGGCTCACAAAGAAAAAGAAGAACAATAAACTACTTACATTTTTCATATTTCTCTGGTATGATGATGATTAATTCTTGTGGCTCATTTATTTCCACCTTTTCATAATCCATTTTGATGTAAATCCCTTTTTCCTTCGCTTTGATGTGCATATGTACCACTTTCGGGACATTTATTCCATTTACTTCTTGACGTTGCTCATAAATCACGGTGATTTCCGTGGAATCACTCGGACTTTTAATCGTTGTTTGCTGAAGGGATTTCCCATCATTACTCAAGATGTAATTCAAAATGATGTCCTCTTTTGGACGTCGGTCCATTCGTTTTTTATCGCGTTTTTTGTGGGTCGAAATACTGTAATGAAACGGATCGTGGTCTACGAAATATTTCTGTTCAATGTTGTAATCCAAGGGTTTGCCCAAAAACAATTCCTCCATGTTTTCATAAGTAAAATCAACACCAAAGGTTGTTTTTAAATAATCCAAGGATTGGACGGTGTAACATTTTTCCCGTTTATTCACAACGGTAATGGTGTCTTTGGTTACCATTGCCGTCACAATTGGAATACGGGCATAGGTAATAATCGCACTAACGGCGCTATCGGCAACAATCTTGAGGGATGTTTTAAACGAGATATCCGTGGTGGAATCTTTATAGTTGATGTCCAACTTCGAATAAAAGGTTCTCGGTTCGATTTTCGATAAACTATCCAAGCGATCGACTAACTCTTTGTCCTTTATTTTAGGAAGTTTATCCCCGTTCATTAGTTCGTTCCCTACTTTAGGAGAACAAGCAAACAAAGTCCATATAAAACTTAGTCCGACAGTTAGTTTAAAAAACAGGTTTTGCATACTTCTTTTGTGTAATTTTTTCATTCAGCACTTTGTTTGCCGAACCAAGTTCTTTTGCTCGTAGCCAATAGGATAGTGCTTCGTCCTTTTTACCTAACATAAATAATACATCGCCCAAATGTTCAGCACAGGATTTGTCCGTGATTTCTGCACCTCCACACGCACGTTCAAAGTACGTTTTGGCTTCGGGGTATTTTCCTTGTTGGAAAAGAATCAATCCCTTCGTATCGAGGTAACGCGGTTCATCAGGAAATTGCGCCAACACCTCATCGATGATTTGTGTCGCTTTTCCCAATTCTAGTTCGTGAAAGGCTAACTGGTAGGCGTATTGATTTCGTACAAAGGTATTTTTGACGGATAAGCCGAGTGCCTTATCGTAGGCAGCAATCGCTTCTTTTGTGTGCTTCAATCCAAATTCCGCCTCACCGATTTGTCCATAGAATTCTGCTTTTAAATCCGCATCTTTTAGCACATAGTCTATTCCCGTTTGCAAGGTTGTGAGTGACTGTTGAAAGTTTCGTTGTTGGTTCAGTGCGGTTCCAAAAACAAAATAAGGAAGGGCTTGTGTCGGGAAAAAACCGATGCATTTTTCTGCGTCTATTGCCAAACTATCAAACTGTTGGAATTGATATTCCAATAATAAAATTTGATTCCAAATAGGATAAACATTTGGATCACAAGCAACGGCTGCTTTATACGATTCAATCGCCTGAACGAATTGATTTACCTTGAAATAATAGTCGCCTGAAATGGAATGTGCTTTTGCTTCCTTCGGATATTTCTTACACATGTACTGCACCAACGATTCCATGTCTGGATCCATGACCTCTTGTCCTTGAAGGGCCATCAAGATATTCATCTTCTGGTCAATGCTTGGTCCATCAGATTTTATCGCGGACTTTAAGTTTTGCAATCCATTTTTACTGTCCCCTGATTGCATTTGCATGTCCCCAAGCATCAGTAAAGCCATGCCATTGTTTGGATCCACGGCAACCAATTCTTTTAATAATTCAAATCCTTCTTGAAAACGCTTACGTTGCAAATAGTAATCGACTAAATTCGCGATGATCATGGGTTCTCCTTCAAATTTCTTTTTCGCAATTTTGAGAACGGTGATCGCTTCTTCATCGCGTTTAGCAGCAACAAGTAGTTTAAATTTCTCAATGGCAATTCCTGGATTCGATCCAAGGTTGTTTTCCATGCGGTTCAATAAATCCAAGCCTTTTTTTACGTCACCCATTTGCGTGTAACATTCCGCTGCACCAGCATAGTACGTTGCATTATTCGGTGTTTTTTTAAGCAACTTCTCAAAAACTGCAATGGCTTCCGGGAATTTTTTCAACTCGACATACATGAATGCCAACTCACTTTGGTAATGCTCATTTTTTGGATCAATATCCGAAGCTTTCAAGGTATGAAATGCCGCTTGATCCATGTTTTCTTGGTTCAAGTAAATTTGAGCTAAGGCAAAATGTGCTGCATCGTCTTTTTCATCGATGACAAGACAGGCATTAAACTTATCAATCGCCTCTTGGTTTTGTCCATTCAGTTTGAAGCGCACCCCTTCGTGAAAGGAATTTATGTACGTGGCATCATGTCCCTCCTGCTTTTTTTTCTTCAAATTCGCACAAGAAGCAAACACAAATGTCCAACAAATAAGAAAAAGGAATTTATTCATGTGTCGTGCTAAAATCACCCAAACTCAGGTCTTTTGATCGTCCCTTGTATACAACATTCGAGCCAAGCATGGAATCCGCCATGTTCGCATTTGAAATGTGTGTGTTTTGTTGAATGTTTGTGTTTCGAATGATGGAATTTTCTACAACTGAATTCGCCCCAATGGAAACGTGTGGTCCAATAACAGATGCATGAATCTTCACGTTTTTACCGATAAAACACGGTTGAATAATGACTGAATCGACACACGTTACACTCTCATCCTTCATGGAAAGTCCGGCAGCACGATCAAATTCTAAGACACGTTGATTCGTATGAACAGTCACTTCTTTGTTACCACAGTCCAGCCATTCTGAAACAGTTCCCGGTTTAAAAACAACGCCAGATTCTGTTAAACGACGAAGCGCATCCGGCAATTGGTATTCACCGCTTTTAATGACCGCGTTATCAATTAAGTACTGTAATTCCTTGTGTAAACGTTCTCCATCGCGGAAATAATAGATTCCGATCATTGCTAAATCCGACACAAATTCTTTTGGTTTTTCGACGAAATCGATGATTTCTCCGCGCTCATTCATTTTGATCACACCAAAAGCACTTGGGTCCTCAATTTGTTTCACCCATAGAATTCCTTCATCCTCCGAGCTGATTTTAAAATCGGCTTTGAATAGTGTGTCCGCAAAGGCAACGACAACAGGTCCTGTTAATTTATCCGCAGCACATAGCACAGCGTGAGCAGTTCCCAAAGGTTGGTGTTGGTAATGAATGGATCCTTTCGCTCCCAATTTCTCTGCAACGGCTAATAATTCTTGTTCTACCTCTGAACCAAACTCTCCAACCACAAAAGCGATTTCGTCAATTTTCTCTGCACAAACGCGTGCGATGTCCTCAACGAGTCGGTGAACAATGGGTTTTCCACCAACCGGAACCAGTGGTTTAGGAACAGTTAAAGTGTGTGGTCTAAGACGGCTGCCTCTTCCAGCCATTGGCACAATTACATTCATTTCTTCTTATTTTACTCCCGTACTACCAAATCCTCCCGCTCCACGCGCTGAGTCAGTGAGTTCCGTGACTTCTGTTAATGTTACTTTTTGAATCGGACAAAATACCATTTGCGCAATGCGTTCTCCGTCTTCAATGATGACCTCTTCTTCCGATAAATTGATTAAAATCACACCGACTTCACCGCGGTAATCTGCATCCACCGTACCTGGCGTATTCAAAACAGTTAATCCTTTTTTCAACGCTAGACCACTCCGTGGACGAATTTGACATTCAATGGACGGATCCATTTCCAAAAACAATCCCGTCTTGATTAACTCACGCTGCAACGGTTTTAAGGAAACGACCGCATCAATATTCGCACGAATATCCATGCCGGAAGAACCCGTAGTTTCGTATTTCGGCAAGTCGTGTTTAGACTTATTGGTGATTTTTACCTGCATTTTATCTAATTGTAGTCAAAATTAGTAAAATACATGTCCTGAAAACGGCTTTGAATGAGGAGAAATCAACAGGGTACTATTAACAACCTACAGACTTATTTTCTTTATCCCGTTTGGATTTGAGCGGAATTTTCACCTCAATTCACTACTTTTGTTTTCGCAAATAAATTGTTATGTTAGAAATTCAACGCATTCGTGCCGAAAAAGACGCTTTAGTCAAAGGATTGTTAAAGCGCAATATCCAAGCTGAATCTACCTTGGATGAGATTCTAGCCAAAGATGTCGATTGGCGTGCGGCAAAGACCGACCTTGATAACATCGCTGCAGAAATGAACCAATTGGCGCGTTCCATCGGTGATTTATTCAAGACAGGAAAACAAGCGGAGGCAGCTTCCTTGAAAGAGCGTACAGCTGGACTCAAAGTGAAAGAAGCTGCGTTGAAATCTACCGTGGACAAATTAGAAGATGAAATCACTAAATTGTTATACACCTTGCCAAACGTTCCAAACGAACTTGTTCCAAGTGGACGTGATGCAAACGATAACGAAACCGTTTACGAGCAAGGAGCGACACCAACTTTTGGTTTTGACGCATTGCCGCATTGGGATTTAGCGAAAAAATACAACCTCATCGATTTTGAATTAGGGGTAAAAGTGACAGGTGCTGGATTCCCGTTTTACCGTGGAAAAGGAGCGAAATTACAACGTGCCTTGATTCAGTTCTTCCTGGAAGAAGCAAGCAAAGAAGGTTACGAAGAAATTCAAGCACCTTTGATGGTGAACGAAGCAAGTGGCATTGGAACAGGACAACTTCCAGACAAGGAAGGACAAATGTATTACATGAAAGAGGATGACTTTTACATGATTCCAACGGCAGAAGTTCCCTTGACAAATATTTACAGAGATGTCATTTTACCTGGTCCCGATTTCTCGATAAAAATGTGTGGTTATACGCCATGTTTTAGAAGAGAAGCAGGATCATACGGAAAAGACGTGCGTGGATTAAACCGCCTACATCAGTTTGATAAAGTGGAAATTGTACGCGTTGAACATCCATCCAACACCGCTCAAGCATTGGAAGATATGATGGAACACGTGAAAGGACTTTTAGACAAACTTGGACTTCAGTTCCGTATTTTACGCTTATGCGGTGGTGATATGGGCTTTGCATCTGCCATGACTTACGACTTCGAAGTGTACTCCGCTGCGCAAGAAAAATGGTTGGAAGTAAGTTCCGTTTCTCGTTTCGACACCTTCCAAGCAAACCGTTTGAAGTTGCGTTTTAAAGATGCGGACAAAAAATCTCAACTTTGTCATACATTGAATGGATCTGCACTTGCTTTGCCAAGAATCGTTGCTGCATTATTGGAAAATCACCAAGATGAACATGGCATCGTTATTCCTGAAGCATTGCGTCCGTATACTGGATTTGATCGCATCGATTAACACAGCAAACGAAGATTATTAAGTTGCGGGGTCAATCGTCGATGGACGAACAAAATAATCGTTTCTTAAACAATCTATTGGCATTTCGAACGTTATTCAAGCCAACAACCTTATCTTCGTAAGGCATGATGCCGAACTATTTTTGGACCTTCTTTCTGTTTTGTTTTATTTCCATTGGAGCTAATGCCCAACATGGGAATCAACGCGCCATTCATCAAAAATTTAGCACGGAGTGGAAACGCATCGATACCTTGAGTATTTATCCAAGTTCCTTTGTGGTATTGAACGGCAAGGACACCTTAAAAGCGAGCGAATATGAAATCGATTTTCTTTCGGCAAAATTTCGCTTAACCCATGAATCCGCAGATAGCTTGCTGCTTCGCTACCAAGTTTGGCCCATTGATTTCACTAAGCAGTATCTGAAACGCGACACAAGTGTCATCTTTCAAGGACGCCCTCAAAGTGAACGAGACCTATTCAAAATCGAAGCCAATACCACTCCACCAACGCTCTTCGGTGGAAATGAAATCGCAAAAAACGGAAGTATTTCCCGGGGATTGAGCTTTGGAAACAAGCAAAGTTTAGGGATCAACTCCGCCTTAAACTTAGAGCTAAACGGAATGATTAGCGATAACTTGAAGTTAAGTGCCTCCATTTCTGATGCGAATATTCCGATTCAAGCGGACGGAAACACCAATAAACTGCAAGAATTTGATCAAGTCTATATTCAATTGTCAAACGAGCAGTTCAAGTTAATCACGGGTGATTTTTGGCTGTCGAAGCCGACCGGATATTTTATGAACTACAAAAAACGTGGACAAGGAATCAGTTCGGAATTTCAAGGAAAATCTGCAAAAGGAGACCGTTGGTTTACCCAAAATAGCGTTGCGCTTTCCAAAGGAAAATTCAACCGACAAATCATCCAAGGAATTGAAGCCAATCAAGGTCCATATCGCTTGAGAGGAGCTGAAAACGAACCGTTTATCACCATTCTTTCGGGAACGGAACGCATTTACATCGATGGGAAATTACTCATGCGCGGACAAGAATTCGATTACACCATTGATTACAATACCTCCGAAATTATTTTCACTTCTCGGCATTTAATTACCAAGGACATCCGAATTGTAGCAGAATTTCAGTATTCCGATCAAAATTATGCACGTTCCTTGCTACAAAGCGCAACACGACTTGAATTAAAAAAAGGCCAAGTTTGGTTCAATGCCTACAGTGAGCAAGATGCACGAAATCAATCCCTTCAACAAGACTTAAGCAGCGCTCAAAAGTATAGCCTGTCGCAAATTGGCGATGATTTAGCGCAAGCCATTGTGAATAGCATTGATTCCATCGGTTTTAGCGAAAATCAATTGTTGTATCAACTAATCGATTCCCTCACGTATGACTCTGTCCTCGTTTTTAGCGTGAATCCAGCGCTTGCACATTACCGAGCATCCTTTCAGTTTGTTGGGGAAAACAAAGGAGATTACGTACTTGATTCGTACAACGCACTTGGGAAAGTGTACAAATGGGTCGCACCCGTTGCCGGAATTCCACAAGGTGACTTTTCTCCCAATCGAAGTGTGATTACACCGAAACAAAAACAAATGATTTCAAGTGGATTTTCCGTCAATCTAAAGTCAAATATGCGCATCGAGTCAGAGTTGGCCTTGACCACCAATGACCTAAATACCTTTTCACGGATTGGCTCACAAGATGACCAAGGATTCTCGAATCGATCCAAACTCGTGCAAAAAATTCCAATGAAAAAAGACCAATGGCAAGATTTAGCCGTGGAAAGCTACTTGGAATTTGAATATTTAAGTACTCATTTCAGTCCCATTGAACAATACCGAAAAGTGGAATTCGACCGTGATTGGAACACCCGAAATAAACAACTGAGTGGCTTTCAACGCAGCGTCAATGCTGGAGTCAACCTAGCAGATCAAAAGAAAGGCGCCATGTCCCTAAGCGCACAAAACTTCGCCATCGGAAAGGATTTCAATGGATCGCGGATATTTAGTGAAGGAAAGTGGAAAGAAAAAAGTTGGCAAGCTACGTGGGACGCCAGTGCCTTGACCGCCGTCACCGCGCTGAATGAAGACACCAATTCATTTATACGTCACCGCGTCGATGTCAGTAAGAATTTCGGCAAACTCAAACTCGGATATAAAGATGACCACGAGCGCAATGTCTTTCGCGACAAATCGTTTATGAATCCAAGCAGTTACCAGTTTTTCGATTACCAATTTTACCTGTCCAATGCGGACACCAGTTCCTATCAATACAAACTGTATTACCGCGAACGCATCGACCAGCGCAGTGATTCCAGTCAATTGAGAAATGCCGCAAAAGCGAAAACAGCTGGAGCAGAACTCAGTTGGAATCAACTCAAAAATCAGCGTTTGACCATTTTAAGCGCGTACCGTTCGCTGGAAATACTGGATAGCGTTTTGCTTCCGCAAACACCGGAGAATTCCTTGGTGGGACGCATCGATTACGAAGGACGTTTTTTCAAAAACGCGTTAACCATCAATACGTTTTATGAAGTTGGATCCGGATTGGAACAGAAAAGACAGTTTCAGTATTTGAAGGTCAATGATGGACAAGGACTTTACACGTGGATAGACTACAACAACGACGGAATCAAAGATTTAAATGAATTTGAAATCGCTCAGTACATTGACCAAGCCAGTTACATTCGTGTGTTTATTCCAAGCAATGACTACGCAAATACCTTTTCCAACGAGTACAATCAAAGTATTTTTTGGCGACCAGAACGCATTTGGAACGATCAAAACACGTGGAAAAAAGTACTGGGAAAATTCTCCGACCAAGCACGCTTGCGCATGCAGCGGAAAATCAATGAATTTAACTTAGAAAGTGCGTTTAATCCCTTTTTCAACGACATCGCAAACAGCAGTTTGGTCAGTTCATCCATTACCATGAACAATTCCCTTTTCTTCAATCGGATGGGGAAAATCTTTACGGCGGAGTATCAAGTGCAGCAAAACGATACCAAAAATTTATTGGCCAATGGACAGGATGCCCGCAGTCAAAAAAGTCAAGAAATACTGCTTCGATGGAATGTTCATCCCACTTTTTCCATTGAATCGAGTGCGAAAAGTGGCACTAAATCTAGTTTAGCAGATTACACCAGTGGAAGGAACTACGTTTATGGCTACCGACAAGTTCAGCAAAGTTTGATCTACCAAGGATCCACGAATTCGCGCTACGCTTTAACGGGAAGAATTTCCAACAAACAAAATGAAGCAGTTTACGGTGGCGAAACGTGTATGCTCAGAGAACTTGGACTTACGTGGAAGCAAAATCAAACAGAAAAAGGTGGATTTCAGGGAGAATTTAAATGGATTCAATTAGATTATACCGGATCTGCGCAATCCGCCATCGGTTATGAATTGTTGGAATCGCTCAAACCTGGAACGAACTTTACTTGGACCATTGGCTACCAGCGTACCTTGTCCAAAAACATACAAATGACGCTGCAATACAGCGGAAGAGGCACGGGAACATCGAGAACCATTCACAACGGATCGATGGAATTACGTGCGTTCTTTTAAGAGCTTTTACGGATGAATTCACGGGCTGCTTCACGCGCTACTTCATCCGCTTGAACGTACTGTTCGTAAGTTGGAGTCAAGACGTTGCTTGCCGATTCGACCACTGCTTGATTGATTTCTGCAATTTCCAGAAAACTAATTTTTTCAGTTAAGAAAGCATCCACCGCGATTTCATTTGCTGCATTCAGTGAACACGCTGCGGTTCCTTGCATGTCCATGACTTTAAAAGCAAGGTCAAGGTTTTTAAACACCTTTCTGTCTGGCGCTTCAAACGTTAATTGTGGGTAATCCATGAAATTGAAACGCGGAAAATTTGTTGGGAGTCGTTGTGGGAACGAGAGCGCATACTGAATCGGAAGCTTCATGTCTGGAAGTCCCATTTGCGCTTTCATACTTCCATCTTCAAATTGCACCAAACTGTGGACAATCGATTGCGGATGGACAATCACATCAATTTGATCGGTGTCCAAGCCAAACAGCCATTTCGCTTCGATGACCTCGAGTCCTTTGTTCATCAAACTCGCAGAATCGATGGTGATTTTCGCCCCCATGGACCAATTTGGGTGTTTTAACGCCTGCGCCAAACTCACCGTTTGCAATTGCTCATAGGTGAATCCGCGGAAAGGTCCACCGGAAGCCGTTAAGTATATTTTTTCAATTGGATTCTGAAATTCTCCGACCAAACATTGAAAAATCGCGGAGTGTTCGGAATCCACCGGATAAATATTCACTCCTTTTTCCTTCGCTAATTTCGTGATGAGTTCACCTGCAACCACCAAGGTTTCCTTGTTTGCAAGGGCGATCGTTTTTCCAGCTTCAATCGCGTGAATCGTTGGTTTGAGTCCGGCGTAACCAACAAGAGCTGTCAACACGGTGTGAACTTCGTTCGATTCCACTACTTGACACAGTGCTTGTTCGCCAGCGTACACGTGAATGTCCTGGTTCCAAAGTGCGTCCTTTACCTTTTGGTAGAGTGATTCATCGCCAATCACCACAGAATTCGGGTGGTATTTGAGTGCTTGTTCGATTAACAAGTCGGCATTCTTTCCAGCTGTTAACACTTGCAGGTCAAAATATTCCGGATACGTTTCCAGTACTTCAAGCGCTTGGGTTCCGATGGATCCAGTAGATCCTAGTATGGCAATGCCTTTTTTCGAATTCATGTAACAAAAATAACACTTTCAATGCGAACATGTTCTCAACTTCACTGTCTTGCAGAAAATTATGTGACTGAAATCGGTAAGTTTAAGTTCAAAATAAATAAATTCGTTTTTTTTAATTCGTTTTCCATGAAAATCTTTTTCTCCATCTTTTTTTGTTTCCTTTTCTTGAATGCTTTCGGGCAGAAGGATGTTGATCCTACTATCTTGACAATTGAGACGCCCATACTCAGTGAGGGATATGAGGCACAGGTTTTTTCGTTCAAAAACAATTCATTTGCAGTATTTCACTTTGAAGGAGAAGGATTAAACAAACTTTATTTACACATATTCCATTATTCTGGTGATTTCAAATTGTTGAATGAAGTAAAATTTGCTACAACTGGCTTTAAATTATCTGAAGTCAGGGGCCCCTTCTGGGATCAAAACAATCGCATCTATTTTTTTGGGCAAAATGATAGCGGTGGAAAAAAGTATTACTATGACGCGGTGGAACAGAAATTCGATGAAGAAAACCTAGAATGGGACGCCAATAGTTCCTTTGAATTGACCTATTTTTCACCCTATGATAAAGGATGGATTGCCTGTTCTCAGGTATTTAATCCACTGGTTTCCATTGGGCTGAAACGTTCAAAAAAAGTAGAAGGAATCAACATTATTGATGTGGTGGATAACAAAGTAAGCATTATTCCGATCAGCGTTGATGGATCTGAACCAAAAAACACATATTGTAGTGCCTTAGCTTACATGAAGAAATCAAATGTAATTGTTGCACAAGTTTCCGTTAAAGAAGATGGAAAAAGAAATTATTCCCAACATATCCTTATTTACGACACTAATGGAAATTTACTCGCAGATCATCAATATGAATTAGAGGAAGGTGTAGGTCAATTTTCAACAGAAATAATTGAAAAGAGCAACATGGAATTTTATATGATGGGGATGAGTATGACTACAAGAAGAGATGAATTTTCTATGTATAAAATTCACTTCACAGATAAAATAATTGGAGAGCTTGAATTGGATGATGCAACAGCTATTTTTGACCGATCCTGTACAGCCGAAATTACGAATAAAGGAAATGCCTATATGGATACAGAAGATCCAGCTCTATCAAAATATTCCATACATGACCCTCTTTATGTAAAAGATGGTTTTTATTTAATCGTTGAAAAAGCTATACCAAATATAGTGTTAGTAGTAGATCCAACTACTCGAACGACAAGTCATAAAACAAAAGGCTACAATTATGATTTTGTTTATGTGTTGAAATACGATTTGGATGCAAATTTGCAGTGGCAAAATTGTCTTGAAATGTCTTTTGATTACAAACCAAAATATTTCATTGATTTAGTGTGCGTTGCAACTGACCCATTGCCAAATGTTAAGTTAGGTTATATTGGTGTTTCTTTTGTAACGTCCAAAGCCTTTGATGCCTCAGGGGAAGTTGTAAAATCGGCAAGTTCGGTTGATTTATTTAATGCAAACTACCGTGGTTCTTACACCGAGGATTATCAAGAACAATCAAGGCTGATATACCTAAGCGGCAATACGTTTCTTGGGTGCCATTACTTGAGAAAAAGCATCGAATTAAAGAAATATGAATTTGAATAAGGGAAAATCCTAACCCGACACCAACTTTATCCCAGTCAAATCCGCTTTGCCGTGTTTTAATAACTCATAGGTGAGTCGGTCAGCTTCACAGTCGGTGAATTTCACCCGTTTCAAATCATTGTACTTAAAAAAGGTTTGAATGAATTTCACTTTGTGGAACGTTACCTTGCTGAAGGAACATTTCTCGAAGGAACAGCGGTCCATTGTGCCACTGAATTGCACATTCGATAGACGCGTATTCACAAAAGCGGTTCGGTTCAACTCCACTTGGTCAAAATTCAGTTTGTCGATTCCAGCGTAGGAAAAAAGTACCTTGGTCAAATCTGACTTTGTAAGATCGCAAGATGAAAGAAAAGAACTGACAAATTCTGTTTCCTTTAGGTTCGCACTTTTCAAGGAACATTGTGTCAAATTGGACTTTTGAATCAGCATATTCGTCAACTTTGCCTGGCTAAAGTCACAGTAATCCAGGTTGTTGGATTTCATTTGCACGTTGGATAAATCGGCAGCGATAAATTGGCACTTTTTAACATTGGCAGAATGAAACCTTTCTTGAATATTTTTAATTCCCGAGAAATCGACGTTTATCCAGTTGCTTTCGGACATGTTCCAGTTGTGCTTTTTCTTTTTATCGATGGCATCCAATTCGGTGGAATTCCGCTCTTGCGACAGCTCCTTCTCCTGAAAAGCCACAGTTGATGATTCTTGTTCTGAAAAATAATTCAAATCAACAGACAACAATGCAGCGATGCGACTGAGTAAAATGATGTCCGGAAGCGATTCTCCTCGCTCCCATTTTCCAACCGCCTGTGGACTCACCGCTAGTTCCTGCGCAAGTGTGGACTGAGAGAAGTTTTTGCTTTTTCGGGCTGACGTTAATTTAATTCCTATGGACTTCGCTGTGATCATTATTCTTTTGTTAAATGCTTACTGACAAAGTTAAAACATATTCTTCACTTTATAATATCCATTTAGTTGTTTTTACACTACTTTTAGTTGTTTTATATTCGTATAAAACATTTTTACTTATACGTGAATAGGTGATAGAATTATCCTACATTTACTACATGAACAACTGGACCGAAACGAATAACGAACTCAAGAAAACCTTTGTTTTCGCAACTTTTAAAGATGCCATTGATTGGATGGTGAAAGCGAGTGTGGAAATTGATAAACAAAACCATCATCCAACCTGGGCAAATGTATACAACAAGGTACACGTAAGTTTAACGACGCACGATGAGGGAAATACCATTACGCACAAAGATAGAGAGCTGGCTCAAGCATTGGATACCATAGAGGTGGGCAGCTCGTTTTAGGGGGTCTACTAAGATTTAAACAACTACTCCACCGTTACCGACTTCGCCAAGTTTCTTGGTTGATCGACGTTACAGCCACGCATCACTGCGATGTGGTAGGAAAGTAATTGGAAGGGAATCGTTGCCAATAATGGAACTAGGAACTCATTCGTTTCAGGGATTTCAATCACATGATCGGCCATTTCTCGTACTTGGGTGTCTCCTTCCGTAACAACAGCAATGATTTTTCCTTTTCGTGCTTTCACTTCTTGAATGTTCGAAACAACTTTCTCGTAAGAATTACCTTG
>ENA-OUVC01000104-OUVC01000104.1-marine-metagenome-genome-assembly--contig:-NODE-104-length-59438-cov-3.709692_pt1 | contig 59438 bp, 52 predicted proteins | sample MGYA00248622_ERZ508571 | MGnify/ENA primary metagenome ERZ508571 (study PRJEB26236, sample SAMN06267175) | marine metagenome | isolation source: Columbia River Estuary | place: USA:Columbia River Estuary... | reverse complement strand
CATCTGACTACGGATCAGAAGGTTTCAGGTTTGAATCCTGACGGGGTCACAAAGCCCTCAGCAAAAAGTGTTGAGGGCTTTTTCGTTAATTAAATTCCTAGTTAAACTGCCAAAAAGAGCCAAAAAAAAGCCCCCGGATTTCCGAGGGCTTTAATAAAGTATTAATTACTTAGAAAGTTTATAAAAAGCTCGTAAGGAATATGCATTGGGCTGATATTTTGTATCAGATGGCAAATTATCGGCATACTCTTTGTCCAGGTTACTTCCAATACTGCTTTGATACTCAAAACCCATAGAGAACCGGCTTGTAAACGCGCAAAGCAATCCGCCAGCAGCAGATACATTCAATCGCTGAAAATTATCTGTCATTAACAATCTTGTATCTGAATCAGGCTTCGAAGTTGCGTTTATTAAATATGAAAATTGCGGTCCTGCATATAAACTAAATGGAGATTCTTTAAATGAGTACTTAGCTTGAAGCGGGATTGTAAAATAATTAAACTCGTCTTGCAAAGATTTATCGCCCTCAGCGTATTCCCGTCCCAACCCATTATAGAAAAAACCAGAACGGGCAGAAAGACCACCCTTGATTTTCTTGTCTGCAAAAAAGCCAAACGAAAATCGAGAGGTTGATTCGCTGGTTTGGTCATAATATCCTGCCACAGAAGCACTGGAAAGGTTTACTCCCCCACCCAGGTAGATGTTTATTCCGTTTGACTTCTTTTGAGCATAAACAGACGACCCCACTAACAACAAGGCAAAAAGTGAAAGTAGTAGCGAAATTTGATAATGTTTCATAATTAGCAGTTATTAGATAATGAATATTTGGTAGCAAATTAAGATTAAAATAACAACCCACAAAAGAAAGCACTGATTAAAAACAAGATCTGCAAAATATAGATCAGCGTATGGTAGCAGCGAAGAGTAGAATTTTGTCAATAAATGCCTCTATTAAACGGAAAAGTAGCCATTGTTACTGGAGCGGCCTCGGGAATTGGGAAAGCCATTGTACAAGCTCTCTTAAATGAAAATTGTAAAGTGCTTGCAACTGATCAACATCAAGAAAAACTGACAGCCCTTCTCCAATCCTTACAGCCATTCCCCATTGATCAACTCCACACGCTTAGGACAGATGTGTCAAATGAGGATGAAATTGAACACATGATATCAATAGCATTGAGTCAATTTGGAAAATTGGATATATTGATCAACAATGCAGGCATTATGGATCACTTTGAACCTGTGGGAGATATAAGCAATCTAGTATGGGAAAAAATTATGAGGGTAAACCTCGAGGGGCCTATGAAAGCAATGCGAAGTGCGGTTAGAATATTCCTTAAACAAGGACAAGGCGTAATACTAAACATTGCCTCAATAGGAGGCCTTTTTGGATGCAGAGCCGGTGCTGCCTACACCACAAGCAAACATGGTCTAATTGGGTTAACAAAAAATACTGGCTATTTCTATGCAAAAGACGGGATTCGCTGCAATGCGATTGCACCCGGAGGTGTTACAACTAATATATTAGAGGGATTTGATTTGGATGCATTATCCAAGAAAATAAAAGAGAGAATTATGGCCGGTACAATAACCAATCCCCGCTATGGAGAAGCCTCAGAAATTGGAAAAGTGGCCGCATTCCTGGTATCAGATCAAAGTAGTTACATCAATGGCGCAATACTCACTATCGACGGTGGATGGACTGCGTATTAATTCAATTTTTTTTAAGAATTCGAATGAATTGTTGAAATAAAGAAGCGGCTAATATTTTTTCATTGATGAAATATTCCCGCGTTCGTCCATCTAATTCAGATTTTTCTGAAAGCACAAATCGTTCTCTACTGCCAGCAATAATTAACCATTTATCGTTAATCGCATTGATCAGTTCACTACGAGTACGGCGTTTTATTGGCTCATTCTTATTGGCGACACCTGTTAATTTATTAACTTCCTCTACAGATACTCTCGTTCCTTTGATTGAATGGTCAAATAAGTACAAAATTAATTGACGTTCCATTTCATTTAAAATCCCCACCCGATCTTCCAACGGCAATTGCGTATGCAAAGAGTTAGGTTTTGTAAAATCTGGAGATTTAAAACGTCTTCGCTTTTTAAGAACAAAGAAAAAGTAAAGCCCTAAAAGACCCGAAGCCAGCAGGAAAAAAACTATCCAGCTATACATCTTATCAAATCGTAAAGCGCCCACTTGCGAATTGGAAGATTTGAAAAGTGGCGCATTTCGATCCTCAAAATCTGACTTGGAAACAATAACACTATCATATGAGTTAAAAGAAAAGTCCCCAAAGTATATGTGTTCATTTGCATAGAAAATTACGTTGGGAGCACTGTTTCTAAAAAATTTACGATACTGAGCAATTTTTTCATTCTTACAAAAAAGCTGCCGATTTGTTTTAAAATCAGTAACATAAATTGACTCGGGTGATTCAACCACTAGTAATCCCCAGGGTAGATGAATAGTATAATGCCAGCCATAACTAAGGATATCCCCCAAAATTGTCCACTTCTTTGTGGCAAGATCAAGCACACTTAGAGAGGCATTATATTCAGCAGCCTTAAAAGGCATTGTACTGTCGACTAGTGATTGATTGATGCGATGTTGCACTCCAACATAGAAAAGCTTATTTTCAGCATCTACCCAGTAAAAGGAAGGTGCAAATGCAGTATTCATGTCCTCCATTCTGTTAAATTCACCAATACTACCATTCCAGTAAATCCCAGAGGCCTGCTGACAAAATATAGAGGGGCGTTCCTCAAATAAGGGAATCACATCCCACTCATGAGAAAAGAAATTATATTGCTTTAAAGCGCCGTTTGTTTTCCAAAAACCATACCCACCAAAAGAGAATACGGATGAATCAATTGAAAAAACAGCTGCACAAAAATTATTTCCAGCATAAAGCGTTGAATCAACCCGTATCGCATCCAAGACTCCGGGACTTACCTCTTTGATTTCGTATAATTGTCCCGTTCCGTCGATTCCTAAGAAAAGTTGCTTATTGGTTTTAATTAAATACTGTTTATTTTCTGAATAAGCTTTACTAACACGAGCTGGGAACAATTTGGTAAGCTCCGGTGCAAAGATTTGAGGAACTGATTCGTTAGTTGAAAGAAGTTTATAAAGTAATCCAGACTGCAACGGCTGAGCGCTCAGTTGGGCCATCATTAGAATGGAAATGCAAAAAAGAAAAAAAATACGCATTTGAAATTTTAAGCAGATGGACTAAATTAGATAAAATTAACTGCTTTCCATGCCACTTAACCTCCAAACTTTTAGGACCACGAATGTAGACAGAGCCATTCATGGATTCAACTGTTACAACAATCAACCACTAACTTACTGGACCACAGCTTTAGCCGGAGAGGTAGGTGAATTATGCAATATGATTAAAAAACTACAACGGGTAGAAAAAGGTGGGATTGATGGAGGTAGCAGCTACAAAGCCATTGATATAGACAAGAAAATGCTCCAGGAAGAAATAGGTGGGATTGCGATTTATTTGGACTTATTAGCCTCTCTATTAGATATAGAGTTGGAGGAAGCAATAAGGACAACCTTCAACAAAAAATCTGAGGAATTGCATTTTTCTCAGCGAATTTGAGAGCCTACACCTACCTGCATAATCGTTCCATAGGATAAAGGTAATGCTCTCCTGAACCGTTCATAGGTTTCCGGGGAAATGTTCTTGATGTCGAAAGGAACAAATTGAACATATTTTTTATCCGCCCCTTCATTGCGACCATACTTATATTCATAAGTAAACCACCCGTCTGATTGAAGTTTAAGGTCAGGCAAATCCAAATTAGGAACTGCAATAAAAAAAGCATCCTGTCTTGATCTGCTATGAAGAGGATTTTCTTTAGCAGCTACCGAATTCAGCTGCCGTAAGGATAAATAGGCTTCCTTAGCTGTTTCAACAGCTGGGTCAATCAAGCATACCTTCTTCGACAATACCTTACGATATCGGTAGCCACTCCCCTCCTTATAGTCATAGAGCTCTTGAAGAACCTGCGCAATAGTGTCACGCATATAAGGATAGTGTGTACAACCGAGTATAAGCGTATTTAATGGCTCCTTGTATTGCTCTCGCTTCATTTTTTCCAATAAGCTGACTAAATGATATCGGACATAATTAACTGGATCATTCAATTGCATTTCGGTGCAATTTCCCTTATCGTCATACTCACATAATAAACTATTACCGGTTTTTATAAACCCATATACCGCGGCAAGAGCTGTATCGATACGATATTGCGTGTGGGTTAACGAGGGGCCCTTATATTCTGGTCGAATTTTACTCACTTGATCTGCTAAAAAACTCCAATCCCGATCAATACTCTCCGCCAAACCATATCCACCTTGGCTTACAATAGATAAATTCTTTAAACCAACAGCCGAGGCCATTAACTGAAGTGTTTTTGGATATCCTTCTGATGCTACCGTACCCACTGTTGCAAAGACTCCCACGGTACCTCGCTCCATTTGTTGGTAGTTTAGTGCCGCTTTACAACCCGCATCAATCATTCCCACCACAGGTATATTGCTATCGACTGATTTTTTTATATCAGGTAATGCATAAGCTGTAGCTGTATTACATGCCACTACAATCATTTTTGCTGTTAGTTTGGGTTGAAGGACGTAAGTAGTTTCTTTTTTTATCGAATAGGTAGTATCTACGGACAAGAACTTCATGCAGCGCAGTATCTGCTCTTTCAGAAAAGCAGTTTTACCCGCTGCTGCATAATTCCCATAAGGCATATTGGCTTGGTCAGCCAGATAATGGAAGTACTCTCCAGAAAAATCTGGAATTCCATCAGGCTTTTGCTCTCCAGTTTTATTATTGAAAACATCTAAGGCAAGCATTGCTTCTAGCACGGTTAAGCCTCCAGTCCCAGAATCAAATACTCCAATTGGACGTTGCTGTGCATAACTCAATACCGACAAACTGAGCGCTGCAAAAAGACAGATCAAGTAAAATGGCTTATACATGCTGGAAAGTTAAGGTATATTTAATATTTTTAAGTATGCGAATTGAATTGTGGTCCATTGGTAAAGCCCATGAGGCTTTTGTTAAGTCTGGCATTGATGAATTTACTAAGCGGCTGAACCATTATTTCAAAACAGAATGGATATTGATTCCGACCCCAAAATCTACTGGAATGCTTAGTGAGATGGACCTTAGAAAAAAGGAAGCAGCACTTCTCTTAGCATGGCTACAACCTGACGATTATTTAGTATTACTAGATGAACGAGGAAAAGAACTAAGTTCAATAGATTTAGCAGATTTTCTCCAAAAAAAAGCAAACACGGGTTTAAAGAAAATGATATTCCTGATAGGGGGAGCATTTGGTGTTGATGCCACCGTGCAGCAAAGAGCGCAGTATACATGGAGTTTATCAAAACTTGTGTTTCCACATCAATTAGTTCGACTCATCCTTGCAGAGCAATTATACCGAGCGGGAACAATTCTAAAAAACGAAAAGTATCATCACCAATAAATGACTACTACACTACAGCTCCTTATCGGTACTGCTGCCATATCGATTTTGGCAAATCATTTTTCTAGACTGAAAGAAAGCATGCTATTCAAACCAGTTCGGATTAAAAACAACCAAGAGTGGTATCGCTTTTTTACAAGCGGGTTTATTCATGCAGACTGGGAGCACCTCCTATTTAACCTGTTTTCTCTTTATCTCTTTGGCACATTAGTTGAAAACGCATACCAATCCGAATCATTGTTTGGCAGCAATGGAAATTCAATGTATTTGATCATGTATTTTTCATCCATCCCATTTTCATTATTATATAGCTATGTAAAATACAGGAGCAAATCCAACTATGCAAGCCTGGGCGCATCAGGTGCTGTAAGTGCGGTAATTTTTTCAGCAATTCTGATCGACCCCACTATTCAAATTGGATTATTCATTTTTCCTCCAATTATACCCGGCTATGTATTTGGCCCCTTATTTATTATACTATCGATTTGGATGGGAAAAAGAGGAAAAGACAATATCAATCACGCAGCACATATTGGAGGGGCGCTTTTTGGATGGCTTTTTACGACTGCGGCCGCTAATTTCTATAACAGCCCCCAGCAGCCGTTCAATACATTCATATCAATCCTCCTCAAAAAATTAGGACTGGAGTAACGGAGTGTAAGCGATACGAATCGCTCCTTGAGTTTTATCTTTTACCTTGAATCGTTCATCAATACGAATTCCAATTACCCAAACAATTTTTTCCCCGGCAGTTAAAACCCAAACTCTCTCTTTTTCAGGTAAAGAATATTTCAGATCAATTAGCAATCGAGCAACCTTCTTCTTTTTAGACATACCAAGAGGATAAAAATAATCTCCAGCCCGCCAACGACGAATTTGCAAAGGAAATTCCAAGTGCTGGCTTTCAAATGCAGCTACTTGGGAAGAACCCAATTCCTTTAAATCGACTTTTTTTATTTTTTGGAACTCTAATTTTCCGGCAGGAAATGCAATAGTTTGATCGTCTAAATCGACTGAAATAAAATCAGCATTCATCTGTTTCTGTGGCGAAAGAATAAGAAATTTGCGGTGCTTTACTAATCTCCAGTTGCCTTCACTAGCTACTAATTGCGCCCCTGTTCTCGCAACTAATAATCGCTCCGCTTCCATGATTTGACCAGGTGTAAATCCAAACGGTTGCAATAATTCATATAGGAAAGCTGTGCCTTGAAAACGTGCTAATTCAGCAATAGGAAACTGATACTCCCCATCCTTTCCCTTTAATAATCGTTGCGTTTGAACTGCTGTTAATTGCTTATATAGTTTTTCAATACTGGTAAAACGGACCTGATTATCGCATAAGTTCTCCACTACAGAGGGAAATACTTTCTGAATAGCCGGAATAACTGTATGTCGAAAATAATTACGAGTATACTCTTCTTTTTGATTAGAGGAATCCGTCACAAAACTCAACTGCATGGCCAAGGCATATTGCTCCAGTTGACGCCTTTCATAGGATAGCAATGGGCGAAGAATAATTCCATTGCGTACAGGAATACCCGTCAGTCCACTCAAACCGGTGCCCCGTAAAAAATTCATTAGCAGGGTTTCAGCCTGATCATCCCTGTGATGTGCCGTCAAAATCCATTTAATACGGGAATACTGAATTGCTAATGAATTAAACCATTCATAACGAAGCTGCCTTGCGGCTTCTTGCACAGAGCATTGTTCCGCTGCAGCATATTCCGCTGTATCAAATCGTTGAACATGGACATTAAGCCCCCAAGATGAGGCCAGTTTACGGACAAATAGTTCATCTCTTTCGCTCTCCTCTCCTCTTAATTGAAAATTACAATGTGCAAGCTCAATCGGATAACCCGCTAACTTGCACAAATATGCCAGTACCACTGAATCAAGCCCACCACTGATAGCAATCAATAAAACATCATCCGATAAAACCGGAGCGATTTTTTCAAGATTTTGTTTAATAGATAGCGTATCCATCTGTTAGAAAGTTAACTCCTCCCAAGCAGAACGAAGTTCGTTATAAGCGTGCAAATCATTTAATAACTTGGCTTGCGCCATCCCACTTTCATAGACAAGGACCGCCTTTTCTGTGTCGCCGGATTCCGCAATTAGTTTTGCCAAATGGTAATAAGTCCCTACATAAGTTGGGTCAGCTTGTAAAACCTGTTCGAAATAATTACGAGCGGTTTGCAAATCGCCCAATTTGGCATACTCCAACCCCAGTGCATGTAATAAAAAACAGTCACTGGGACTATCCCCTAGCATAGTTTTAAGCTTGGAAATTCTATCCATAATTATTCGGTAAAAGGATGAAAAAATGCCATCAACCTCTTCGCCGGACATGCAGCAAAACTTATCTTTGCATAGTTGCAACAACAACTTTTAAGCTGCATTAACTTTTTTTATGAAGATTCTGGTTTGTATCAGTAAAACGCCCGACACAACGGCAAAAATAGCTTTCACGGACAACAACACGAAATTCGACACAAATGGTGTCCAGTGGATCGTAAATCCATGGGATGAGTGGTTTGCTTTAGTTAGAGCTATCGAACTCAAGGAGGCTGACCCGAGCATTACGCTTCATCTTATCACAGTTGGAGAATCAGATGCTGATCCCATTATCAGAAAGGCTTTAGCCTTAGGTGGTGACGAGGCAATCCGTATCAATGCTTCTCCGGCTGAAAGCCAATTTGTAGCACACCAAATAGCGGCAATTGCCAAAGAAGGTAATTACGACCTGGTGTTGACAGGCAAAGAGACAATTGATCATAATGGGTCAACCGTGGGTGGGTTAATAGCCGGTGAAACCGAACTGCCTTACATTAGTCTTGCCACCAAATTAGACCGCCAAGGAAATACCTTGACAATTACTAGAGAAATCGAGGGTGGTCAGGAAGTATGTGAAGTTGAAATACCCGTAGTGGTTAGTGCACAAAAGGGAATGGCTGAAGCCAGAATTCCAAATATGAGAGGAATTATGGCTGCAAGAACTAAACCACTCAAAGTGGTTGAACCTATCGCTACAAATGAATACACCCAAGTAATTCAATTCGAATTGCCTGCTCCTAAATCTGGTGTTAAACTGATTGCACCCGATCAAGTTGAGGAATTAGTTCGCCTTCTTCATGAAGAAGCAAAAGTTATCTAAAAAATAAGACCCCCACCATGAGCATTCTAGTTTATATTGATATCGCCAACGGAAAAATAAAAAAATCAACCCAGGAGGTTATCTCCTATGGTGCAGATTTATCAGCAATCACAGGAGAAAAGCTAATCGGAGTAGCCATCGGCAATTGCCAAGACCAATTAGAGGAGTTGGGCTCCTTTGGTTTACAAGAAATAGTGCATATAGGTAAAGATTCTAATCGCAATGCTCCTGCCGAAACAGATGCTTGGGCCATTGCAACGCTTGCCATTGAAAAAAAGTCCACCACATTGCTTTTCTCACATTCATTAAGCGGTAAATTGCTCGCTCCCTTGACTGCATCCCGACTCAAGGCTGGTTTGGTATCAGGAGTTATTTCTCAACCAGATCTGACTGATGGCTTTATTGTAAAAAGATCTGTCTTCTCTGGAAAAGCCTTTGCTAAGGTTGCCATTAAGACTCCTACACGTGTACTAACAATTAACCCCAACTCCTACCCCGTAAAACAACGTAATGGCACTGCGGAGGTAACAAATATTGCATTAGAAGGTCCTGCATCCAGAGTTAAAAGCATAAGCATAGAGAAAACTTCAGGTGAATTGCCGCTAACAGAAGCCGGAATTGTAGTTAGCGCTGGAAGGGGTTTAAAAGGACCTGAAAACTGGGGAATGGTAGAGCAATTAGCCGGAGAGTTACATGCAGCGCTAGCTTGTAGCAGACCTGTAGCAGATGCTCACTGGCGCCCTCACCACGAGCATGTTGGACAGACTGGTGTAGCCATAGCGCCAAACCTGTATATAGCCATTGGGATTTCAGGCGCCATACAACATCTAGCAGGCGTTAACCGTAGTAAAGTAATTGTAGTCATCAATAAAGATCCGGAAGCACCCTTCTTTAAGGCGGCAGACTATGGTATAGTTGGAGACGCCTTTGAGGTAGTTCCTCAATTTACGGCAGCACTTAAAAAAGTAAAAGCAAGTTAGGAATAGCCCTGGCTGCTGCTCTATATTTGTAGGCGGAATGAAAAAAATTGAATTAGAAATTATAGCAATTTCCCACAGTATCACACAAACACAATCCTATGCTGTTGTGTTGGGTGAAGTCAATGGCTCACGTAGATTACCGATTGTTATTGGCGGCTTTGAAGCACAAGCAATTGCAGTAGCATTGGAAAAAATGAATCCTTCAAGACCATTGACACATGATCTAATGAAAAACTTCTTGGTTGCATTCGGTATTGACCTTCACGAGGTGATCATCAATGATTTACAGGAGGGTGTCTTTTATTCAAAATTAGTTTGCTCCAATGAGCAAGACACCATAGAAATTGATTCGAGGACTTCTGATGCCATTGCCATGGCGGTTCGCTTTGGTTGTCCGATTTACACCTTTGAGCATATTTTACAGAACGCGGGCATTTTACTGGAAGAAACAGAGGACTCCAAGCGCAAAAAAACAGAAACAGAAAGCCTGGAGGAAGAAATAAGAACCACTGGACACGAAGATTTAAAAAAGATGACGCTGGAAGAATTAAATCATCTTTTAACAGAAGTACTGGAAAGCGAAGACTATATCCGAGCCATCGCCATTCGCGACGAGATTAAATCTAGAAATAAATAAGCGCGGAACCCTACGACTATGATTGTATTTCCAAATTGTAAGATCAATCTTGGGCTTCGCCTCCTGCGTAAGCGAGAAGATGGATATCACGATCTGGAAACCATATTTTATCCAATTCCCGTTTATGATGTGCTTGAGGTTTTACCACTTGTAAATGAAAAAAATGGAACGGTAAAATTTCAACAAACTGGAATTTACATTGAAGGAGAAACTGAAAAAAATCTCTGTGTAAGAGCCTATCGGCTGATGCAAAAAAGAATACCTGATTTACCCGCCGTCTATTTACACCTTCAAAAAAATATTCCAACTGGCGCCGGTTTAGGAGGAGGAAGTGCGGATGGCGCTTTTACATTGCTTGCACTTCAATCAATTTTCAAGCTGTCCATACCAAACGATGAGATTGCAGCTATGGCTCTTCAATTGGGGAGTGATTGCCCATTTTTCTTAGTTCAAAAAGCGGCACTGGGAGAAAAAAGAGGTGAAAAACTAACGCCGCTTTCTACTTCTTTATCAGGATATCAAATCCTACTCATACATCCTGGTTTCTCCATCTCAACGGCTGAAGCTTTTGAGGGGGTAAAACCTAATTCAGAGGGAGTGCAGCTTTTTACTCAAATTTCACAGCCCATTGAAAAATGGAAGGATGTACTTCATAATCAATTTGAGGAAACCATCTTTTTAAAATTCCCCGCATTGGAGAAATTAAAAAACAACCTCTACAATGCGGGTGCGATCTATGCCGCAATGAGCGGAAGCGGAAGTACTATTTTTGGGATTTTTTCACCGGAGGCCAAGAGGCCATCTCTAGGAGAATACTATTGGATGCAATGGAGAAAATTTCCATAATTTTACAGGAGAATGATTAACAGACATCTTTTTTATACGCATCAGTTCCCGCTACTTCAGCAGCATTTAGATCTACTGAATCACTAACGTTTTTAGCTTTCATTTTCTTCCCCAATTTCAGTTTCATCCTTTTAATCAAACAATATGAATGTAGCCCCCCTTGGCGCATATACCAACCAATTTATACAGCAAGAGAAACAATTTAGCGCTCACAATTATCATCCTTTACCAGTTGTGATACAACGTGCAGAGAATGTGTTTATGTGGGATGTCGAAGGAGTTAGATATTATGATTTTTTAAGTGGCTACTCGTCAGTTAACCAAGGACATTGTCACCCCAAAATAATCTCCAGCTGTATAAAGCAAGTACAGGAATTGACGCTTACCAGCCGAGCCTTCCATCATCATTTATTTGGACCCTATTCCGAATACATAACAACTCTGTTTGGCTATGATAAGGTACTTCCCATGAATACGGGAGTGGAAGCGGTAGAGACTGCAATCAAATTATGCCGCAAATGGGCATATGAAAAGAAATCTATTCCCAGTAATGCAGCTAAAATAATAGTCTGTGAGGGCAACTTTCATGGCAGAACCTCCGGTGTGATTTCTTTCAGCACTGATCAAGAATCAATAAGAAATTTTGGGCCCTACCTACCCGGCTTTATTGCCATACCTTATAATGATTATGCAGCATTGGAAAACGCATTATCAGATCCCCATGTTGCTGGTTTTTTAGTAGAGCCCATCCAAGGAGAAGCCGGTGTTGTTGTTCCTACAGATGGCTACTTGTCGAAAGCAGCTAAACTATGTAGGGATAAAAAAGTACTCCTAATCGCAGATGAAATTCAAACGGGTTTAGGACGAACAGGAAAACGATTAGCCTGTGATCACGAGAATGTAAGACCAGATATTTTGATCCTTGGAAAAGCATTAAGTGGAGGGCTAATTCCAGTTAGTGCAGTATTAGCTGATGATGAAATCATGCTAACCATACAACCTGGGCAACACGGCTCCACGTATGGAGGTAATCCATTAGCTTGTGCCATTGCCAGAACAGCCTTGGAAGTGATTGAAGAAGAACAAATGGCGGACAACGCTACTGAACGGGGGATTCAGCTAAGAGAGGGTATCAATAAAATAAATTCTACCTATATCAAATTAGTAAGAGGAAAGGGATTACTCAATGCCATTGTCATATCCCATCAAGACACCAACGCAGCTTGGAACCTTTGTATAGAAATGATGAAAAAAGGTCTACTGGCAAAGCCAACCCATGGTGATAAGATCAGATTAGCCCCCCCGTTAACCATCAATTCAGTACAAATAGAGGAAGCCTTGGAAATAATCAAGCAAAGCTTGCCAGTGCTTAATTATCGATGATAAACCGAAAAAACGCTCTACGGTTTTCATAATGTACCACCATTAATAATAAAGAGCCATTCTTCAAACTCATTGGCAGGGAAATAGCAATCGGTCTCAGTTGACCTTGTGCTAGTACCTCAGACTGCTGAGTCAACAATTGTCCCGCTACATTATAAAGCTGAAAAAAAGCTTGTCCATTCCCCTTGCAAAATACATGCAAATACCTGGAAGCTAGATCAAGCCTATAATTAATGATTGAAAAAGAAACAGCATCTATCCGATCAATTGATTTAATCACACTAAAATTTAAAGCGCCGTCAATATCCTCTTGCACAATGCGATAATAACTTCTTCCCTGTAAGGGAGCGGTATCCCGAAAATGATAAACTTTTCTTTCAGTTACTATTGAATTAGAGCATGCATCAATCTCTCCAATTTTAAGGAATGAAACACCATTACTCGATCGCTCAATACTGTAACGCGAATTATTCTCTTCCCTAGCTGTGGCCCACTCTACCAACACGTTTTTGTTGACAGCTTCCAGTTTCGTATAAAGCCACTGAACAGGCAAGGCAACTGGAGTAACCATGCCAGAGATTTGTAGATCATCAATTCGCCAATTGGCTACATTGATTGCAGATGCACCTACACCATCAAATCCATAAATACGATACTCTACTACATGCTGGTAAGCAGTATGTAGTGCATGTTCCTGTAAAATCCAACCACTATTATTGAGTATGGCGCCAGTAAATATTGGAGAATTAAAACTATCAACACTTGAGAAAATTGACCAGGACTGTGGGCCCGTTGAGGTGGATCGCATTCCAACAGCAAGAGATTGTAGCAAAAATTTGTATCCTGAGGCCGCTGAAATTGTAAAGCTAAAATAAGAAGATCCGACGGCTGTCTTAATCAGCGGACCTGTACGACATGCCAAGGCAGCATTATTCTCTCCAGATGCTCCTGCATAGGCATTCAGCGAGGAAGAATGGGAGGAAAGAAAAATCGTTGTTCCATAATTAACTCCTTGCGCAATATCACTCGCTACAACCAGCGCACTAGAGATATTACTTGGGGCCGGTTGCTGCATATTCCAAGCGATTGAAAAACTAGTTTGCGCAGTAAGGAACGATGAATAGAGAAGTACAATAAGCAATTGGCTTGCAGGAGGGAAAAACCGCATACGATAAGTATACAGTCAAAAGCCAGAGAAGTCAATAAACAACTAAAGACAAGCTTAAACTATGGTTGATTAATTTTAGTAGCTGGAGGGAATAGACTAGCAAGAAGCATCCCAATACTGGCGATAGCTACTAGATAAAAACCCAACTGTCGAGTAGGACACTCTCCTCCTCTACACAAAGCCATAAGAAAGAAATTCCGGATAACCCAGGACAAATTCAGTGCGGTTATCAATAGATTAAATCGTTTGGCCCAGTCCTTAGGTATGGATACAAAAAGCAAATAAAATCCCAAGAAAATCAAATGAAAGAGGCCTGGTTTTCCAAAGTTGGTACCCTCCGTGTTCATCCCTGAAAGCACAAGCGATGGAGAGGATATCACCACCCAAGGCATCCAACAAGCAATAGCGAGTATCAGGCCAGGTAACAGTGAGAATAACAGATAATATCTTTTTTGCATAACTAATCTTTAATAGGTGGGGGTGGCTTTTTTTGCCAATAATAATACAAAGGTAGTCCAGCTAAAACCAACAGAAGACCAGCTCCAGCATGGATAATAGGCTGTTTCCCGGCCAAAAATGAAGTGATATCTGTATAAAGTGTGGCCATTAGATAAAACAAGCAAAAGCAAACAAACAAGATTAACGTGTAAGGATGCCCCCAGGCCCTATACGCAGGTTGCTGTTCTTGACCTGCGTATGACAATCGAAGTACCGCCACCGCGGCCAGCCCATAAGCAATCCACGTAACAAAAACATACATATCAGCAAGCATATCAAAGGAGCCTGATAAAATTAAAAGCGTAACCCAAATTCCATGGATTCGAAGTGCTGCAACTGGGAGTTGCTTTTTTTTATCAAGGGCACCAACCCAATTCGGAAAAACTCGATCTCTTCCCATAGCATAAGTAACTCTGGCGGTAGCCATGATATTACCATTTAAACATCCCAAGGTGCAGCATACAATTAGGAAAGCAATTAACCCTCCTGCCATGGGACCCCAAGCCAGCGTTAGTGCATCAGCTGCAACCACTTTGGTGCTAGCTATTTCATGAACTGGCATTACAAAAAGATAGGCTTGGTTCAATAGCAGGTAGAGAAATAAACAAATACCCACACCGAATAATAAAGCACGAGGAATATTACGAGATGGCGATCGAACCTCCCCAGCCATTGAAATGATATTGATCCAACCATCTAACGCAAAAAAAGCACCTGTCAAAGCAGGTATCCAAGCGACAAGGCCACGATCCGTAGTAACGCCCAAACCAGGTACAATTAAATTAGTAATATTCCCTTTTGCGGCTGAAAAAAGCAATATCGATAAGAACAATAAAATAAAAATATTCAAAGCTGTCGAAAAGAATTGGAGTCGACCACCCGCTTGCAAACTTTTTGTATTAACCCATGTAATCAACAGCACCAGCGATATGGCAATCAACTTGGTAGTGAAGTCGCGAAATGGATATAAATAACCGAGGGGATAAATGGAAATCGAAAATGAACTCCAGCCAGGATCTAAAAAATTGGGAATCGCTAAAAGAGCATTCAAATAAGTAGCACAAATAAAAGCAATCGCAGCCACAGAGGCCGTGTTGATAACCGAGAAAGCGGACCACCCATATAAAAATCCTGTTCTCGGGCCAAAGCAATGAGTAAAATGTACAAATAAGCCGCCAGTAGTGGGCATCCGTACACCAAGCTCAGCTATAACCAGTGCTCCACAAAGGGTAAAAAAACCTGCTACAATCCAAGTAATAACCATAGCAACAGGTGATCCCAGTTGAGCAGCCATGGATGCCGGTTTCATAAATAATCCAGCCCCAATAATTGAACCGATAATAAGAGAAACGGCAGCCTTACCAGAAAGCTGCCGTTTATTATTTTCCTCTAGCATGGTTTATTCTCACTGAAACCTAAAGATAAGCGGGAACAGAAAGGTGACCAAGACAGCCCAAATAAAGTATAAAGGCAAATAACGAGCAATAACTTGCTCTACTGACCCTGTTGCAACTTGGCCTCGGATTTGCCGATAAAGTTGTCGAGCGAGTAAAATCAGATTTATAAAGAACAATAAATTTCCCCCTAATACGGCTAACCGGTTTGGAGTAAAGCCCCAAGAGCCGATACGATAAATAATTGCAGAAAGTGCTACTCCATTTACTATAATTGTAACGAGGGCCAAAAGAAAAATAATCCAATGCGCCAGCTTATTTTCTGCCGTGCGTTTCATTTCAACAACCGAGAAAAAGATAATAGCTAAAACGCCAATTAAAAGTGCATTGAATAACATTAGGAAATCACGATCGGTGTAAGGATCCTTACCAGCAATCAAGATTCCAATCAAATAGGCCACTAAGGTCACCAATACAAGTGGACTGAAAATTCGGGCAATAACAGGAGAAACCTTGTTCACCAATTGTGGATTATAGCGAATTACATAGGTTGCGATTAAAGGAGAGGCAGATAATTCCGCAATCAATATCCAACGGGTGTAAAAATCCTCAATTGACAAACCAATTAATGAAAATAATCCCATTGTGATCCCAGACAATACCATGACTCCGCTTACAATTAAAGAGCCCATGACAATAAGATCACCATTAAATCTTAAAAAAGCAGGACGGGATTCCCAATCTCGCAATTGCCCCTTGCCATACACAAAACCCAGTAAAGACCAACCCACTAATGGCAAGTGTATACAACTGAGAATAAAAGTATCATTACTAAAACTACCTGGCAACCAATTGATGTAAAATGCACAAATCAAAAACAGCACTAGTACCGCAAGGATAGTTTGCCATTTGATTTTATGCATCCACATAAAATAACCAGATAAAATAGGCAGCACAATAAAGCTGATATTTCGAGGATAAAACTCGTCGGGCTTTAAAGAAAAAAAGTCTGGAATCTTAGCAATAAAAGTAGCTAGAGCAGTAGCCGCTAAAATAACCAAGAGGTCTGCGCCTTTACCCCAGGATATGGATGACGATTCTTCTTGCAATCGCTCAAACCAACAAATTGCGACGGGTTCCGTGGGTTTTGTTGGAAATAATTCAAAAAATGCTTTACGAAAGCCTGATTTATCGGAACGATACAGGTTTTCCAACTTGGCCGGATCCGATAAGCTTAATTCTAAGATTTCTTTCATTGTACAGGGGCTGTGATTTTAGATACAGTATTTCAAAAGTAATTGTTGAATCAAGAATCAAGAATCCACCCCTGTAATTTAACAATACATTTCGGCTTTAATTGATTTTACTCGTTCATCCGCCAAATATTCATCAAAGGTCATCAATCTATCAATCACTCCTTTTGGAGTAAGTTCTATTACACGGTTGGCAACCGTCTGCATAAAAGTATGGTCATGACTACTCAGTAATACTACACTTTTGTAATCGGTACATTGCTCGTTAAAACTTTGAATACTTTCCAGATCTAAGTGATCGGTTGGCTGATCCAGCAAAATCACATTGGGATTTTGCAACATCATTCGACTCAGCATACAACGAACCTTCTCTCCCCCACTAAGCACCGTCGTTTTCTTCATGACATCTTCTCCACTAAATAACATTTTACCTAAAAATCCTCTCAGAAACGGTTCATCCACATCTTTCACATGTTCGGGAACATATTGACGCAACCAATCCATCAGATTTAGTTCGCCCGTAAAATATTTTGAGTTTTCCTGTGGCAGGTAGGCCCAGGTAATAGTTGTACCCCATTCAAAAGACCCAGCATCAGCCATAAGTTCCCCAGCAATAATATTGTAAAAAGCAGTAACCGCTAAAGGATCCTGACTCAAGATTGCGATTTTATCACCTTTGTTAATGGTGAAGCTAACCTGATCAAATAAAACACGTCCATCTACAACTTTTCTTAGCTTTTCAACATTCAGTATTTGATTCCCCACCTCACGAAGTGGTTGGAAAATAATTCCAGGATATTTACGGTAGCTGGGCTCGATTTCTTCGATGGTTAGTTTTTCAAGGGCTTTTTTACGAGAAGTTGCCTGGCGACTTTTTGATGCATTAGCGCTAAAACGAGCAATGAAATCAATGAGCGCCTGTCTCTTCTCTTCAATTTTCTTATTCTTATCTCCCAACTGACGAGCCATTAACTGAGAGGACTCATACCAGAATGAATAGTTACCTGTGAATATTTTAATCTTTTGTCTATCCACATCAGTAACATGGGTACATACAGCATCCAAAAAGTGTCGATCATGACTGACTACTAGTACTATATTTTCGTAATCCGCCAGAAAATTCTCAAGCCAGGATATGGTTTCAATATCGAGTCCATTGGTAGGTTCATCCAACAATAAAATATCCGGATTTCCAAAAAGAGCCTGCGCTAAAAGCACGCGGACTTTCAAATTGGTTGGAATATCCTTCATTTGAGATTGATGCAAGTCCTCTTTCACCCCTAATTCTCCCAACAAGGTAGCAGCATCACTATCGGCTGTATAACCTCCCATCTCTCCATACTCTGCCTCTAACTCCCCGGCCCTGATTCCGTCTTCCTCAGTAAAATCGGCAAGTGCGTAGATCTTTTCTCTTTCTTTGGCCACTTGCCAAAGTTTGGAGTGACCCATTAACACCGTGTTCAAAACAGTCTCCTCATCAAAAGCAAAATGGTTTTGTTTTAAGACAGCCATTCTCTCTCCAGGGGTAAACTCAACCTTTCCTTTATTAGGCTCAATTTCACCGCTTAAAATCTTTAAAAAAGTACTCTTCCCTGCACCATTAGCCCCAATAACCCCATAACAATTTCCTTTAGTGAAATTGAGATTCACTTCTTCAAAAAGAACCCGCTTTCCATAGGCGAGTTTTAAATCACGAACACTGATCATATATACTTGATTGCGGCTGCAAAGGTACCAAAAAAAATCCCGTTCGGAGTACCGAACGGGATTCGAGAATGTATATGTTTTTCTTACTTGTAGATAACCATGCTTATAGTTCTGCTCTCAACTGGAGTAACCTCATCATTTACAAACAATAGATGGAAGGTTCCAGCTGGAAGTGAAGACATATCCATGTTCACAACTTGTCCAAAGAATACATTTGAAATCTCTTGTGTACGAACCAGTTGTCCAAGATTATTGAAAATCTTAACAGAGAAACGTGTGTATAGGTCCGTATTGATTCGGATTCCAAACTTGCCCGTATTTGGATTTGGATAAAGCGTCAATGAAGCAGGATTTGACAGAGGAATTTGACGCTCTGCGCATTGATCTACAATTATTGAACGAGACAAGGTTGACTGACAACCAGCGTTCGAAGCTGTGTAGGTAACAGTTTTTACACCCAAACCAGCAGTACGTGGATTGAATGCAGATCCTGAAACACCCGTTCCACTAAAGGCTCCTCCGGCAGGAGTTGCAGTTAAAGCAACTGGTCTGTCAGACAAACAAAGCTCATTAACTGTGCTAAATGAAATCACAGGGAATGTATTAACCGTCAGCGCCACATTAGTTGAATAAATAGTTCCGCAACTAGTTGTGACCGCACAACGGAATAAGTATCCATTTTGAGTAGCAGGAACGTTTGACTGGTTAAATGTGCCAGTTGTTGCACCATTTACAGAAGCCCAGGTAGCACCACCATTTGCACTTGCTTGCCATTGGTAAGTCAAGGTTCCCACAGGTGTAGTTGCAGCAACCACAAAACTTGTGGAGGCGCCTTCACAGATCACAGCAGTTGAAGCTGGTTGTGCTGTAATAGTTGGCGCAGCACTCAATGTAAGTGTTGCAGCATTGGAAGTGGCTGCTGGACTACAAGCTCCCGATACCACGCAACGATAACGATTATTGTTCTGAGAAAGAACAGTGGAAGCAATGGTATATGTAGCTGCAGTTTCTCCACTAATATTAGAGTAAGTAGAACCGCCATCTGTACTAACCTGCCACTGATAAGTCAATGCTGTTCCTGTTGCTCCTACAGAGAAAGAAACAGAAGTTCCAGTACACTGTGCAACATTTGAAGGATTGGTAACTACGGCAGGTAACGTATTAACGGTAAGCGTTACAGTAGAAGAAGTGGTTGTACCGCATTGACCACTAACAATACAACGGTAAGTATTTCCAGTCATTGAAGTAGTCACACCAGTAGCAGTATAAGTTGCCGCTGTTGCTCCTGCGATGTTTGAAAATCCAGAGCCAGTATTTACTTGCCATTGGTAAGTTCCAGTGGAAGCAATAGTAAAGGTTGCATTGCCACCCACACAAGCTGTTTGGTTAGCAGGTTGGGTAGTAATAGCAGGTCCACTTCCAGCGTTGACTGTAAAGGACAAGTTTGCAGTTTGGTTTGAAGCGCCAGTACTTACACCCGTAACAACAATGGTATAGGTGCCCGCATTTAGCGTGTTGGCTCCGCTTAATGTAACAGTTGTACTACCTCCTACTGCAACGGTAGCTGGAGAGAAACTAACTGTAGTTCCTGCAGGATTTCCCGAAGCACTTAATGTAACGTTACCAGTAAAACCTCCGTTGGAGGCTGTACCTAGCGTAATATCCATTGTTGCAGGTGCAGGACAAGCGGCTGTTGCAGGAACAGTAGTATTAAATGTAAATCCAAATGGAGGAGGAATGATAGTCAGATTAGCATTATTGATATCAAAGTAAACGTTATTTGTTGCTTTTACTTTGAAACGAACAGTACTAGATGGTGTGTTTGGAACTGTAAAACTCTCCGTACCATCATTTGGTGTATTAGGGATCAAGAGAGTGAAAGTAGTTCCACCATTAGTAGATATATAGATATCAACGTTAGCTGTATTCGTAGGGGCGCCTGTAGTACCATTTACAGACCAAGTAATAGTTTCGGTAGTACCTGCCGTAAGAGTAGCAGCAGTATTTTGAGATGTAATCAAGAATGGACCCACGGCAGCGGAAACTGTAATAGCTACATCTGAATAAGCAGTTTGACCTACACGGATCGGTGCTGTTGAGCTGTAGGGAGCATTATCACGAACAGTCAATCTGAAATTCAAAACCCTTCCTACGCTACTCAATGCTTCCGTATTGGCAATAGCATCGCCACCAGGTAAAGGCCCAGTTACAGATAAACCAGCGAGAACAGTTGCTAAGCGAGGGAAAATACGGGTTGGACTAGTAGTAGCAGGGAAAGTCAACCAGTTTGGTCCAACCAACTTTGTTGGACTGGCCACACTATTAATTCCAGTAACTGAGGAATTGGCAGCGTCATCCTGCTCCCAGCAATAAGTAAGTACATCCCCAGTGTTTGCATCGGTAGCAGAACCAGTTAATTCAAATGGTGTTGAGATAGGAATAGTATAAGGAGTCAATGCTGCAATAACTGGTGTTGCATTGGTTCCTGCTAATGAAGTAGTGATTGGACAAGTTTTAGTAGCTAGATTAACTTGAACCTGCTGAATAGAGTTAGCATGGAAAATATCGATTGAGTGAGGAGCTACGTCTTGTGAGGTAATACCGGCATAACCCATAATAGTAATACCAGAACCCACTTCTTTGTTATTAACACCACCCGCCTCGATGCTCATAGAGAACGTATGATTGGCACCTAATTGGTGTCCGATCTCATGCGCCACATAGTCGATATCAAAGTTATCTCCCTGAGGAATAGCATCTGCAGGAGAAGTAATACCACGACCTTTTGATCCATCAACACAAACGCAACCAATACAACCGGCATTTCCACCACCACCAGATGCACCAAAAAGGTGGCCGATATCGTAGTTTGACTCACCGATTACAGAAGTAAGAGTAGCCTGCAACTGATTATTCCAAAGATTCATTTGCGCAGGAGGAGAATAAGGATCTGTAGCAGGATCGTAATAAAAAACACTTGTAGTGTTAGATACTAAGTTTAAATGAAGTGCTAGATCTTTCTCATAGCAACCATTTGTACGTGTCATGGTTGCATTAACTGCAGCCAACACAAGGTTTACTTGAGAAGCACTTGTTGCTCCAAAATAATTTGAATATTCTGCCGTAACAGATTGTGCCAAACGCATGGTTTTTAGTTCGCCCGTGTTTGACTCAATTCGTTGTAAATAAACTTGACGGTTTACCCCTAAAGCCAATTGCTGATCAGGTGTTGAACACAGCCAAGGCAAATCACCTTTGCGACGTGTAGTTTGGAATACAGCATAAGTGCTACCACCCTCTGAATACTTCTCAACATATTCATTAGATGCATCCGAACGGAAAACGGTAGTTTGTATTCCCTCAGGAGAGTAACTGATTTTTAATAAAGCAGAAGGATCTTCTATTCCCTTACCGGAGTAAGCACGAATGGAAGGAAACTGTCGCTGAAGAGATGGCTCAAAGTTGGAGGCTTCTACAACCTCAAACTGCTCTAGTTTACCAGCAGCATTTGGAACTGTAATTACAACAGTTCTTCTTTGAGGATTTTCTCCCACAATTGAAAGCAGTTGCTGACGCAACGGTGCTACATTCAAATCAAATAATTTGAATTCCTTGGGGAAAGATTGTCTTGCAACAGCTTTGTGCGTTACAATTCCTTCTTTACTAGGACGTGAAGTCCAGTATTGTTCCTGAGAAAAAGCAGGAAGGCTGAATAAACCAGCGAACAAAAGGATGAGCAAATTCGAGTAAAAATTGCGCATGTGAAGTGGTTTGTTTTAATAATTGATTATCAGGCAAGGGTACCGCACCCCTCCTATGCCTTAAAAGTAAGGATTTTAACAGTCCGTTTGTACGGGAATTGACAAAAAAAGTCCCGCTTCGGTTAGAAACGGGACTCTGGACTGATTTTGAAGCTTTACGGCAGGTTTAGTAGCCTCCCATACCCCCCATGTCGGGAGCGGGGTGAGCGTGTGGCTCTTCTTTTTTAGGCTTGTCCGCTACCACGCATTCAGTAGTCAGGAGCATCGCCGCAATTGAAGCAGCATTCTCCAACGCTACACGGCTAACTTTTGTAGGATCAATTACACCGGCCTTGAACATATTCTCATATGTTTCCGTACGTGCATTGAAACCAAAATCCCCTTTTCCGTCCTTAATTTTTTGAACAACAATTGAACCGTCAATTCCCGCATTGGCTGTAAGAATACGAACTGGTTCTTCCAGAGCACGACGTACAATAGCCATACCAGTCTGCTCGTCTTCGATTTGACCTTTCACCTTGGCTTCGAGTTTTTCGATGGCACGGATAAAAGCAACTCCACCTCCAGGAACTATTCCTTCTTCTACAGCTGCCCTTGTAGCATGTAATGCATCATCCACACGGTCTTTCTTTTCCTTCATCTCAACCTCTGTGGCTGCACCAACATATAACACCGCTACACCACCACTCAACTTAGCCAAGCGCTCTTGTAATTTCTCCTTGTCATAGTCGGAAGTAGTAGTTTCGATTTGGGCTTTAATTTGATTAACACGAGCAGTGATATCTTCTTTCTTACCTTTTCCTCCCACAATAGTAGTGTTGTCTTTGTTAATTGTAACAGAGGAGGCTTGACCCAGGTAACTAATATCTGCGTTTTCTAATTTGAATCCTTGTTCTTCACTTACCACGATTCCCTTGGTGAGAATAGCTATGTCTTGCAACATTTCTTTACGACGATCACCAAATCCAGGAGCTTTTACAGCAGCTACTTTGAGGGTGCCACGTAATTTGTTTACAACTAACGTTGCTAATGCTTCACCTTCCAAGTCTTCTGCAAGAATCAATAATGGACGACCGCCCTGTGCCACCTTTTCAAGAATATGAAGGATGTCCTTCATGCTGCTGATTTTTTTATCATAGATTAAGATGTAAGGATTTTGCAATTCCGCCTCCATTTTTTCGCTGTTTGTAACGAAATAAGGAGAAATGTATCCGCGATCAAATTGCATACCTTCTACTACATCCACAGTGGTATCAGTACCCTTTGCTTCTTCTACAGTGATCACCCCTTCTTTACCCACTTTTGCAAAAGCCTCTGCAATCAACTTACCGACAGTCTCATCATTGTTAGCAGAAATGGTAGCAACCTGTTGGATCTTCTTAGCATCACTTCCAACAGTCTGACTCTGATCTCTCAGACTTTCAACTACAATACTAACCGCCTTATCAATTCCTCTTTTCAGATCCATAGGGTTAGCACCAGCTGCAACCATTTTGAGTCCCTCTCCGATGATAGCTTGCGCTAATACAGTAGCTGTGGTAGTGCCATCTCCAGCGATGTCAGCAGTTTTAGAAGCTACTTCCTTTACCATTTGTGCACCCATGTTCTCGATGGGATCTTCCAATTCAATTTCTTTTGCAACTGTTACACCATCCTTTGTAACCTGAGGAGCACCAAACTTCTTTTCAATTACTACATTACGTCCTTTAGGGCCTAATGTAACTTTTACTGCATTGGCGAGCGTATCAACGCCTCGCTTCATTTTGTTTCTAGCTTCAATATCAAAAAAGATCTGCTTTGCCATATACTTTTAGTTTGAATTTGATTTGTTGTTGTTTGGGCAATTACACAATTGCCAGTATATCTGATTCACGCATAATAAGGTAATCTTCCCCTTCGATCTGGATTTCTGTACCTGCATATTTGCCATAGAGTACAGTGTCTCCAGCTTTGACCGTTACGGGTTCATCTTTTTTCCCAGGACCTGCAGCAATCACTGTTCCACGTTGTGGCTTTTCTTTTGCAGTGTCGGGGATGATGATACCACCTGCAGTTTTCTCTTCGGCAGCAGCAGCTTTCACAATCACTCGATCGTGAAGCGGAGTTACGTTTACTTTCTTGGCCATAGCTTGTATTGATTTTGTTTTTAAAGGTTCAATGCCCACCCAAAGGTGGGCGGCGAAGTTACCGTAAATTATATGCCACTATTTTTTTTGCTGTTTTTACTGCAGATTTTGGCAGTATCAAAACGACAAAAATGCTCATTACTAACTTTTTAAATATTGATTCTGCCATTTTTTCAGTAATTGATAAAGATTGTAAGGCAAGGGATTATGCGCTATATTTGCGAACGCAATAGCTCCTTGAAACATGATCAGCAGAAGAAATATACGGGTTAAGGTAATGCAGGTTCTTTACACCCTCTCAACGGTTGAGGAAACGCCTACTCCCACCCGCCTGCAAACACAGCTGGATCAACAGTTAGAGCAAACCCGTGACCTTTTTGTCTATCTGACCTGGTTCCTGACCCAGGTACTCCGCTACACAGAAATTTACGCACATAAGAAAGCATCGAAGCACCTGCCAACCGAGGCTGATTTAAATATTAATACAAAATTGGCTGGCAATGAATTACTCTGGCAAATTCTTGAAAAAGAAGATTTTAAAAAACAAGTTAACCGCTTAAAACCAGAGACCAAGACTGAGCCAGATTTGATCAGAAGGATACATCTACAGTTACTAGAAACCACTTCTTACACGACATATATCTCCAACGATAAAAGAGACAAGAAAGAAGAGCGTAAGATCATGGAATTCATTTTGAATGAATTACTACTGTCCAATCCGTCTTTCATTTCACACATTGGAGAATTATTCGGAAATTTTGAGGATGATGGTGAGTCCGTAGTACAATTAATTGGCTCGTTGCTACAGAAACCTAACTCACTTTCGCTTGACACGTTAGTAGATCCGGAAAAAGAAAAATTTGCAAGAGACCTACTAAAAACAGCAGTTGAGAAAGACAAACATCTTGAATCGCTCATAGTCCCTAAACTTAAGAATTGGGACCCCGACCGAATTGCGGTGCTTGATATGATTATGATGAAAATGGGAGTTGCAGAATTTCTTTACTTTGAGACCATTCCTCCCAAAGTTACTATCAATGAGTACATTGATTTGGCGAAGGAATACAGTACCGCACAAAGTGGACATTTTGTAAATGGAATCCTAGATAACGTACGAAAAGAATTGGAAGAACAAGGAAAACTCAATAAAATTGATTTTAAAAAGTCAAAAAAGTAAACACCAACCTTTTTATGAATCGAATTTCTATTTTTCTAGTATTGTCCTTACTTATTTACACGGGCTGTAAAGATTTACCCGCAAATACCAACACTGAATCAACTACTGATGCAACAGTCGCTGGAATGAACACGGAGAAAATTCCGCAAGAGGATACCTCCCTATTCACCCGCTTAACATGGCTGGATACTACCGATCAAACGCTTGGAAAGTTAAAGCCAGGTAAAGAAATTGAAATTAAATGGCGTTTCAAGAATACCGGTGAACGCCCCTTGATCATTGAGGGCGTTACCGCGTCCTGTGGTTGCACCATACCTGAAAAGCCAGAGAAACCACTGCTTCCCGGTGAAGAAGGAACTATCAAAGCAAAATTTAATGGAAGTGGCAATGGATATATTGTAAAACAAGTACACGTAGTTGCCAATACCAACCCCTCAAAAAATCACACACTTAGTTTCTCCGGTGAAATCCCTGAACAAAAACAATAATCTATAATTATGAATACCCTCTATCTTCTACAGCAAGCAGCCCAACCTGGATTCGGCGGCTTTCAATTTATCTTTCTTGGAGCTATGATCTTAGTTTTTTGGCTTTTCTTTATACGCCCACAAGCAAAGCGCGCCAAGACTCAAAAGGAATTTATTGACAACCTGAGCAAAGGCGAAAAAATTGTGACAATTGCAGGAATACACGCTTCGATTAATAAAGTAAACGAAGACGGTACCTTACAAATCGAAACAAGTCCGGGTAGTTATTTAAAGATTGAGAAGTCTGCCATCAGCATGGACTGGACGCAGGCTTTAAATAAGCCTGCTGCCGCAGAAAAAAAGTAATTATGTTACGGGTTGGCCTCACCGGTGGAATAGGCAGTGGTAAAACTACAGTTGCTCGCATATTTGAGTCACTGGGTATTCCTGTTTTTTACGCCGATGAGGTAGCAAAACGTTTAATGACAGAGGACCCCAAACTATCCGAGGCAATTAAAGAAAAGTTTGGTCCCTCTGCTTACTTGGACGGTAAATTGAACAGAACATTTATTGCTGAATTAATTTTCTCAGAGCCGGAAAAACTTGCCTGGCTAAATCAATTAATTCACCCAGCAACCATCAATGCTGCAAACAGATGGTTTGAGGAACAAAAGGCTCCCTACGCAATTCGTGAAGCCGCATTACTTTTTGAAAGTGGGGCCGATAAGGGATTAGACTATGTGATCGGTATTACTGCCCCTGAGCTATTACGAATTGAAAGGGTGATAAAAAGAGATGGCATTAGCTCCGATGCAATCAAGCAACGAATGGCAAATCAGCTGGACGAAGAAAACCGTAAGCGTAGATGCAACTTTATCCTGCAAAACGATAATAGCAGACCATTATTAATGCAAGTTCTGGAACTTGATAAACAACTCAGCACTATTGCAAACGAGATAAAGCAAGCTTAATTCGACTCCACCCCTCTTCAATTTTTTCTCTGCTGTTTGCGAATGAAAACCGTATGCAGCTCGGCTCCCCAAAGGCATCACCCATCACGGATGTAACATGGGCTGTATTCAAAAGATACATAGACAGATCTGCTGAATTAGAAATGGTAGTATCCCCATCGCTTTTGCCAAAATAAGCACGCATGTCTGGGAAAATATAAAAAGCTCCTTCGGGAATTGGGCATTTGATTAAAGGAATTGACCCCACCAACTTTAAAACCAGCTCACGCCTGGCAGCAAACTCCTCCACCATGCTTAAGGTTGGTCGTAGGTCCTGGGTCAGTGCTGCAATGGCTGCGCGTTGCGCTATGGAGTTAGCCCCACTGGTGAACTGGCCTTGAACTTTTTCACAAGCTTTGGCAATAACCTCATTGGCAGCTATATAGCCCAGTCGCCAACCAGTCATTGCAAAACCCTTACTCAATCCATTAACGATTGCAACTCTATCATTAATTGTTGGGAAACTGGCAATACTGCAATGCTCTCCAACATAGTTGATGTACTCATAGATTTCATCGGATATAATGGTCACTTGAGGATGCTTTTCAAATACAGAAACCAGTGCCGCAAGTTCGTCACGGCTATACACGGCTCCACTAGGATTGCATGGAGACGAAAAAAGGAAAACTGCAGTGTTTTTTGTTAATGCATTCTCCAGTTGACTCGGTGTAATTTTAAAACCAGCATCAGCACTAGTCTTGATTTCAACAACTTTCCCTCTTGCAATTTTTACCAGTTCACTATAAGTAACCCAATAAGGGGTTGGAATGACCACTTCTTGGCCCTCATCCACCAACGCAAGAATAAGATTTGCCAAGCTTTGTTTAGCTCCTGTTGATACCACAATTTGAGTAGGCTTATAGTTAAGCCCGTTGTCACGAAACAACTTTGCACATACTGCCTCTCGGAGCTCGAGATACCCCGGTACAGGGGTATAATGACTCCAGTTTTCCTGAATGGCTACTACTGCGGCATCTTTGATATGCGTGGGTGTATCAAAGTCTGGTTCTCCCAAACTCAAATCAATAACATCTACTCCGCTGGCCCTTAATTCACGGCCCAACTTAGCCATTTTAAGGGTTTCGGGTTCATTAAAGCGGCTCAGCAAGGAGGAAAGTGCAGTCATGTCATAAAATACTAGGCCGGCAATTTACTATAAAGCTCCTAACTAAAGGGGCAATGAGGCCTGTTTTTATGCCCAAAATTCCCTGAAAAAGCTATATTTGCCGTCCTTTAAAATTATGTAAATCGCTCCCTATGCAACTGAAAGGTTTGGTTCGCTTTTTTACGGTTCTGCTGATAATCTATTCGCTATACCAACTCTCTTTTACGTGGTTGGTCCAAAACTTTGAGAAAAAGTCGGACGAAAAGGCCAGTCAGTATATCGCTAAGTCCTATCCGGCAGCTTCCACCAAGTACCCTAACGATAAGGATTCACAATCCTATTGGCAGGAGTTTCTTGACAAAAGAGAAGCCTCCTATCGTGATAGCCTATTAAGAGCTAGCGAAAACGAAACGGTTACTTATGGCATCAATGGGGCCATGAGTTATAAAAAAGCGAAAGAAGAAGAATTGAATCTCGGCTTGGACTTACAAGGAGGCATGAATGTAACCCTTGAAGTAGAAATGTCAGGATTGCTTCGTTCATTGGCAAATAACACCACAGACCCTAATTTTTTAAGTGCTCTGCAAAATGCAGATAAGCGGAAAGCCAACAGTGATGCAGACTTTATCACATTATTTATTCAGGAGTATAGAAAACTTGAATCTAGCAGACCATTGGCTACCCTATTTTCTGGTGCAAGTGGTAATCAAATCAATATTAAGTCAACAGATCAGGATGTAGAGGTTTACATCAGGGAACAGGCTCGAGCCGCTTTTGATCTGACCTTTGATCGCCTCAGCACACGTATTGACCAATTTGGAGTTGCGCAACCATCAATTAATCCTATTCCGAATCGAGGACTTATAACCGTAGAACTTCCGGGAATCAAAGACAAAGAGCGTGTTCGTAAATTATTACAAAGCACAGCGAACTTACAATTCTGGGAAGTCTATACCCTAAAAAATTCCAATTATGCAAGTAGCTGGCAACGCGCCATCGACGCTTTCAATGTAAAATATGCTGGTAAAGCTGATACTACCCTGCAAAAAGACACAAGCGCAACAGCTGCCGTTAAAGGAGAACCTACAACTGCCAAGAAAGACACCAGCAGCACCAAGAAGCTTTCTGAAGCTATCGTAAGCAAAGGAAATGATACGGGTAAAAAAGCAGCAACCGCTGCAGCCCCTGCCATCAGCCTCAACAACTATTTACAGTTTGTACAACCCTATCAAGACGAAAAAGGCAATGTAGTGTACCCCGGCGCAACAGCAATGGTTGCAGTGAAAGACACAGCGTTAGTGAGAACTTATCTTGAGGAACTTAAAGGCAATTTCCCCTCCGATGTAATATGGGCTTATGGCGTTCCTGACAAAGACAGTAAAGGAGTTGCTGCCACCACAGTACCACTACATGCACTCAAAACTTATAATCGCACCACCGCTAAGTTGGAAGGTGATGCCATTTCTGATGCAAGACAAGACTTTGATCAATATGGTAAAGTTCAAATTGAGATGACCATGCGTCCAGCTGGTGCTGCAATTTGGAAAAGAATGACGGAAGAAAACGTGGGAAGTCCCATTGCAATTGTATTGGACAATGTGGTACAATCTGCTCCTAATGTAATCACTCCCATTCCCAACGGAATCTCATCGATAACTGGAAACTACTCACAGCAAGAAGCTGCCGATCTTGCCAATATATTGAAGATTGGTAAACTGCCAGCCCCAGCAAGAATTGTACAAGAACAACAAGTAGGACCAACACTAGGTGAAGAAGCCATTCAAGGCGGATCACTGAGCTTTATTGTTTCCTTCCTAGTCATCTTTGCACTTATGCTGGTTTATTATAATACCAGCGGATGGATCGCTAACATTGCTTTGATTCTTAACTTACTCTTCACCGTAGGAATTCTGGCGGGATTGGGCGCAACACTAACTGCACCTGGTATTGCAGGTTTAGTACTTACGATTGGTATGGCTGTTGATACAAATGTGGTTATCTACGAACGTATTAAAGAGGAATTAAAACGGGGAAAGAGCTACCTGACAGCCATTACAGATGGTTACAGTCGATCGCTACCTCCGGTATTGGATGGTCACATCACCACCCTATTAACAGCAATCATATTATTTTACTTTGGACTAGGTCCTGTAAAAGGATTTGCAACTACCCAAATTCTTGGTTTACTTCTTTCACTTTTCTGTGGTATTCTCGTGAGTCGCTGGGTAAGCGATATGTTTACTAACAAGAAAAAACATGTGGAGTACTTTACAGGAATTTCAACCCGCATTTTCCAACATGCCAAGTACAAGTTCATTGAGTATAGAAAAATAGCCTATATCATTTCTGTGGTTGTACTAGTAGGTGGAATCGGCTCCTTCTTTAACGGATTTAACTATGGAGTTGAATTTAATGGAGGGCGCAGTTTTACCGTTCAATTCCCAACTAAAGTGGAAGTTGAAAATGTTCGCCAGGATTTGAATCGCAGTTTTGAAGGGGAAAACACAATTATCAAGACTATTGGCGATAACTCAAAGTTGGATATTACCACCTCGTACCTCATTAAGGATACCAGAGGTCCGGTTGCTGATTCTATCGTTGAATATCGTCTGTATGAGGGGTTACAGAAATACCTGCCTACAAATCTTAGCTTCCAAGACTTTAAAACAGATCGATACCTTCCTCAAACAAAAAAGGTATTACCTACCATTTCTGACGATTTGAAGTCCGGAGCTGTAAAAGCAACTCTATTTGCCCTTATAGTAATTTTCTTATACATCTTTATTCGATTTAGGGATTGGCGTTATTCACTGGGCACTATTGTTGCCTTATTACACGACGTATTCGTGACTTTAATTGTATTCTCATTTGCAAAAGATATCGTTCCCTTCCCTCTTGAGATTGATCAGCACTTCATTGCTGCGGTCTTAACGGTGATTGGATTCTCTATGAACGATACCGTGATTGTATTTGACCGTATACGTGAGGACTCAAGATTAATGCCAGGAGCACCGATGGGAGAAATCATCAACCGTGCAATCAATGAAACCCTGAGCAGAACTATCATGACTTCATTGACGGTATTCTTGACTATTTTAATCTTGTTCTTACTGGGTGGAGAAGTCACCAAAGGCTTTGCATTTGCGATGTTAATTGGTGTACTCACTGGTGTTTACTCTTCAATATTTGTAGCAGCCCCCATTTTGGTGGATTTGCAAGGAAAATCAAAGAAGAAAAAAAGGTCCTAATCAACCAAATAGAACACATAAAAAAACCGGAGCAAACAAATACTCCGGTTTTTTTATGCAACAACAAATTATTTATACAGCAAAGCTAGTTCCACAACCACAAGTTGTGCTGGCGTTGGGATTAGTAAATGTAAAGCCCCTGTTTTGCAATCCATCCTGCCAATCTATTTCCATACCCAATAAATAAATTTCATGTGAACGATCCATCACACAGGGAATACCCTCTATAGTAAAATGGACATCCTTCTCCGTAGGAACATCAAACTCCAGCACATAGGTCATTCCGGAGCAGCCGCCCCCCTTTACCCCTACCCGCAATGCCTTATTGGAGGCGGAAGCGTCCTCTTGTAAAAGTTGCTGAATTGCTTTGATAGCTCCTGTTGTAAATGTTACCGGAAGCGTAGCTGTTGTCATTTCCATACCGCAAAATTAGATAAAGCTGCGGAATCAACTACTTTTGACATTCCGAACCATCATATATGTCTATAGACCTGGTCACACTCAGTTTTGCCCTTTCTGTACTAGCTGTTATTTTTAGTGTAATGGCCTTTCAGCGGAACATCCAAAAGTCGGAAGTCGCCGCCGAAGGAAAACATTTTGAATCGACTCCATTACAGTTACAGGCCTACGAGCGATTAGTTTTATTAACAGAGCGTATTGCTTTGTCAGAACTCATTAACAGGCTCTATCAGCCAGGCTTAAGCTCCTTGGAGATGAAACAACTGTTATTGGATAATATACGGCAGGAATTTGCCTACAACACTTCACAACAGCTTTATGTAAGCCAACTAGCCTGGGATGCGGTTAGAAATCTCAAAGAACAAGAGATCATGCTAATCAATCAGGTATATAGCACACTTCAGCCAATAGATCCTGCTGCCATTTTTACAAAAAAAATACTTGAACTAGAAATGGCACAACCAGAGGGATCATTGCGAGAGTTGGTTACGCAGACACTCAACCGAGAGGCCAAAAAAATAATGTAAGAACCTTGACTATGGAAAATTCAGAAAAGTTTACTGACTCAGGGATATCTATAAAAAAAGTCTATAGCCAAGCTGATTACAAGGGAGAGCCACAGCCACTTCCGGGTGAGTTTCCTTTTACCAGAGGAATACAACCCGATATGTATCGGGGTCGCTTATGGACCATGCGTCAGTATGCTGGATTTTCCACGGCAGAAGAAAGTAACAAACGTTATCATTACCTTCTCTCACAGGGAGTAAACGGATTAAGTGTTGCATTTGATTTGCCCACACAAATAGGATACGACAGTGATCATCCTTTGGCCGAGGGAGAAGTAGGGAAAGTTGGGGTTGCCATTGACTCTATAGAGGACATGGAAGCCCTCTTCAAGGGAATTCGACTTAGTGAAGTAAGCACCTCCATGACCATCAATGCTACTGGCTATATTCTATTGGCCTTTTATGCGGCCGTTGCCAAAAAACAGGGATGTGATTTAAAACAATTAAATGGCACCATTCAAAATGATATCCTCAAGGAATATGCGGCAAGGGGAACTTATATATACCCTCCAAAACCCTCCATGCGGATCATTACTGACATCTTTGAGTGGTGCAGCAAAGAGATCCCTAAGTGGAATACAATTTCAATTTCAGGATACCATATCAGAGAGGCAGGGAGTACAGCTTCCCAGGAAATTGCGTTTACGCTCAGTAACGGCAAGGCCTATGTCAAAGCGGCTCTCGAAAAAGGATTGGATATCGATGTATTTGGCAAAAGACTCTCCTTTTTCTTTAACGCCCACAATGATCTATTTGAAGAGGTTGCAAAATTCAGAGCCGCCAGAAAAATTTGGGCAAAATTGATGAAAGACCTTGGAGCAAAAGATCCCAAAGCCATGATGTTGCGCTTTCACACGCAAACAGGTGGCAGTACACTCACAGCGCAACAGCCGCTCAATAATATTGCTCGTGTTACCTTACAATCCCTCGCAGCAGTATTAGGAGGAACACAATCCTTGCATACGAATGGATATGACGAAGCACTCAGCCTTCCTACCGAAGAGGCCGCAAGAATCGCATTACGAACACAACAAATTATTGCATTCGAAAGCGGTGTAACCGCCACTGCAGATCCCTTAGCAGGTTCATATTTCGTAGAATCCTTAACAGATGCCTTAGAAAAGGAAGCCCTACGTATCATGGAACATATTGATTTAATTGGCGGAAGCGTATCCGCTATTGAACAAGGGTACATGCAAGAAGAAATTGCCAGCAGTGCTTATCAATTCCAACAGTCCTTGGAGAAAAAAGAAAAGGTAATAGTTGGCGTAAACCAATATCAGAATGAAGAAAACGAAAAAATTCCCTTGCTCAGAATAAATGAGTCAATTCGTACACAACAAATAGCTCGAATCGCTGACTTGAAAGCGAGAAGAGATGCTGGCAAAGCGGCAACCTGTTTAGAGCAAATTCATAATAATGCAGTAGACGGAAGTAACCTGATGCCTTCCGTACTAGAAGCAGTAGAAAATAATTGCACGCTTGGAGAAATAGCTACTACACTAAGGGGCGTATTTGGAGAACATCAGTAAGACACAATTCCTACCCTTTTGAAGGAGTCCATCCATCCTTTAACCCTACCGTTTTATTAAATACTAAATGGGAGGATTGGCTGTCCTTATCCAAAACAAAATAACCTTTCCGCACAAATTGATAACGATCTCCTGGATTTATATCTAACAGGGACGGTTCGGCCATCACTTGTGGTAGAACTTCCAATGAAGCCGGATTAAGATAATGCATGAAATCCTGTGATTCATCAGTAGGATCTTCAACATTAAAAAGCCGGTCATACAATCGAACTTCGGCTCTCACCGCGTGGGGAACACTCACCCAATGTAAAGTTCCTTTGACAGATATTCCACTGGTATCGGACCCACTTTTACTTTCAGGAATATAGGTGCACCGAATTTCAGAAATAGCCCCTTGTTGATCTTTTATAACCTCTTCACAACGGATGATATAGGCGCTTTTTAGACGAACCAGCTGACCGGGAGCTAGTCTAAAATACTTTTTGGGAGGATTCTCCATAAAATCTTCTCGTTCAATATAGATTTCCCGGCTAAATGGAATTTGACGTTGGCCAGCAGTTGGATCCTCGGGATTATTCTCAGAGCTAAGCCACTCTTCCCCCTGATAATTGGTCAACACTACTTTTACAGGATCAAATACAACCATACGTCGAAGTGCAATCCGATTCAGATGTTCACGAACACAGAATTCCAGCAGTCCCACATCAACCAAATTGTCACGCTTTGCTACTCCTATACGATCGCAAAATTCACGTATACTCTCCGGCGTGTACCCACGTCTTCTCAATCCACTGATGGTGGGCATGCGGGGATCATCCCAACCCGCCACTTTCTTATCCTGCACAAGCTGTAAAAGCTTTCGTTTACTGGTAACCGTGTAATTTATATTTCGTCGCGCAAATTCATATTGATGAGAGGGATAAATCGCCAGCTGCGTAATTAACCAATCATACAATTCACGATGAGGAACAAACTCCATCGTACAAATGGAATGAGTAATCTGCTCAATGGAATCACTTTGACCATGTGCAAAGTCGTACATGGGATAAATACACCAAGCATCTCCTGTACGATGGTGATGCGCATGCTTAATTCTATAAAGAATGGGATCTCGCATCAACATATTTATGTGCCCCATGTCAATTTTAGCACGCAATGTTTTGGCGCCATCTGCAAATTCACCATTCTTCATCCGAATAAATAAATCACGGTTCTCTTCAACACTTCTTGTACGATATGGACTATTTACTCCAGGCTCAGTAGGGGTTCCTTTCTGGTTAGCTATTTCTTCGGCAGTCAAGTCATCTACATATGCAAGCCCTTTCTCAATCAAGGCCAGTGCAAATGCATATAACTGATCAAAATAATCGCTGGCATACCGTTCATGCTTCCATTCAAAACCCAACCAACGGACATCTTCTTTTATACTCTCCACATACTCGGTATCCTCGGTTACTGGATTCGTATCGTCAAAACGCAAATTGGTGTATCCGGGAAATCGTTTGGTAAGACCAAAATTTAAACAAATACTGGAAGCATGGCCAATATGTAAATAACCATTTGGCTCGGGAGGAAATCGAGTAACGATAGATGAATAAACGCCCTCACGCAAGTGCGTATCTATGATTTCTTCAATAAAATTCAAACTCTTTTCTTCAGCCATATACCTATTAAAGTTGCTAAGATAACGCAAATTAAAGTGGGCTACGACATAGTCGAGCGATCAATGAAGCTTGATCAGGAAATTGTGAAACAAGAAAATTTGTTGTTGCTAATTCAAACTCATCAAAATGAAATCCGGGCGAAACTGTACAGCCTACAAAACTGAATGTTGATCCAGGAGCTGGCTCACTGGCAAACCAGCTTCCCGCCAGTACAATATGCTGAAAGGTCATGTCCTCTTTAGATCCCAAGGTGGTCCGGGTATAGGAACCGTCTGGTGCCAATACATGGATCCATAATGGATCGCCTGAATAAAAATGCCAGCATTCATCACTGGCAATTCGATGAAAAGAGGAAAAATCTCCCTTTTCAAGCAAATAATAAATAGCAGAGCTTACAGGCCTATCTCCTTTAAAAACACTTGGTAAATCTTGTTGAGACAAAAGCATAGAAGCTTGATAGGTGGAGGTATAATACCCACCCTCAGGATGAGGCTGCAACGAATAACGTTTAATCAAATCTGAGGGTGCCATAGCATGAAAATAAAAATTGAATTATTGTCGTGCGCCAAACAGTAGACTTCCAATTCTCACCAGCGTGCTACCCTCCTCCAAGGCTATTTGGTAGTCTCCACTCATTCCCATTGATAGTACGGGCCCTTCGGAAGGTGTAAAGTAAGTGGCATATTGTAAAGCCAAGCTTTTCAATTGTTGAAACTCTGACCTGACCACTGACTCGTTTTCTGTGAAGCTGGCCATTCCCATTAAACCTAGCACACGGATATTTTTCCGATCAGTCATTGATGGAAGAATGGTGGCTAATTCCGCTTGATCAAAACCAAACTTTGTTTCCTCGCGGGCAATATGAACTTGTAGTAAACAATCGATTACCTTATTTAAGCGAATTGCCTGCTTATTAATTTCGTCAAGAAGTGCTACACTATCTACCCCTTGTATTAAGGAACAGATCGGAGCAATGTATTTTACCTTATTTCGCTGCAGATGACCAATAAAATGCCAACGAATATCAGCAGGTAACTGGGGTTGCTTCTCCACTAACTCCTGCACATAATTTTCTCCAAAATCACGCTGCCCCAATTTGTATAAGGCGAGAATATCCTCTACAGATTTTTTTTTAGACACCGCTACAAGCAAAGCACCCGCTTTGGTAAGCTCGCCTTTAATCTTTACATAATTTTCAAGAGAAACGGACATATTGCAAAGCTACTTCAAAATGCCACGACTGATTACAATTCGTTGCACCTCACTTGTGCCTTCATAAATCTGTGTGATTTTTGCATCACGCATCAATCGTTCTACATGATATTCCTTTACATACCCGTAACCGCCATGAATTTGCACTGCTTCTGTGGATGCCCACATCGCAGTCTCAGAGGAAAAAACTTTAGCCATAGAAGAACTAATAGTATAATCTATACCATTATCTTTTTCCCAGGCAGATTTTAAACAGAGTAAACGTGCCGCCTCAACGCGAGTGGCCATATCAGCAAGCTTAAAGGCAATGATCTGATGATTCATGATTTCAGTGCCAAACGCTTTTCTTGTTTTTGAGTACGTTTTTGATAATTCGTAGGCCCCACTAGCAATTCCCAATGCTTGCGCTGCAATCCCAATTCTTCCGCCGGCTAGCGTTTTCATCGCAAAGGTGAAACCAAAACCATCCGCCCCAATCCGGTTTTGCTTGGGAACTTTCACATCATTAAACATAACGGTGTGGGTATCACTAGCACGAATACCCATTTTATTTTCTTTTGCAGCAACCACTACACCCGGCCAATTTTTTTCTACAATTAAACAGTTGATCCCTCTTGAACCTTTAGCTGGATCAGTTTGAGCAATGACAAGATAGACTGAAGCATTTCCGCCATTGGTAATCCAATTTTTAGTTCCATTTAATAAATAGTAATCGCCTTTATCCTCTGCGGTTGTACGTTGAGAAGTGGCATCGCTGCCCGCTTCAGGCTCAGACAACATAAATGCCCCAATATAAAGCTGCCCATCTTTCTTACCCTGAGCTAAGGGAACTAGATATTGTTGCTTTTGCTCCTCTGAACCAAATTCTTGTAACCCATAACAGACCAAACTATTATTAACACTCATACAAACACTGGTGCTGGCATCCACTTTACTTATTTCCTCCATTGCCAACACATAACTAGTGGTATCTAAACCACTACCCCCATAGGCGGGATCAACCATCATACCCATAAAACCCAAATCGGCTAATTGAAGAATTTGCTCTTTAGGAAACTGCTGCTTTTCGTCACGCTCAATGACACCTGGTAAACATTGATTTTGCGCAAAGTCCCGGGCTGCTTGTTGAATCATTAATTGCTCCTCAGTAAGATGAAAATTCATGCCAATTGATTTTATACAAACAAGTGTTAGTTTTGCAAATATACAGGAACTAGCTTTTTATTTTGTATCAATTAACTAGATAGTTCCCTGTGCCCACGTAGTTTGAACTAACTTTGCACCATTATTTTTCGGTATGAAAAAAATACACCTTGTTTTACTGGTTTTAATTGCCGTATCGATCGGCGTATTGATCAGCTTTACAAACACCACAAGTACCTATGACACGATAGGTACAGCCATGTCCAAGCCAGGAAAATTTGTCCACTTGATGGCCAAATTGGACAAAACAGCTCCCTTGGAATATGATGCCATTAAAAATCCGAACTACCTGCGATTTACCGCGGTTGATTCATTAGGATTATCTGTACCTGTAGTTTACAATAATGCCAAACCCGAAAACCTGGAAATGAGTGAGCGCTTAGTATTAAAAGGACGCTACAAGGACGGAACATTCCAATGCGAGGAAATTCAAACTAAATGCCCTTCTAAATATAAAGAAGAGGAGGCCAAAGGATTAAAACACCCCGGCAACGTACCTGATCCCAGAACTGCACCTTAAGCTTAAAGGCCCCATGAAATACATTGGCGAAAATCTTTTACCCGGTCAACTTGGTCACTTATTTATCATCCTATCGCTGATCAGTGCTGGACTGTCCACCCTCTCCTACTTTTTGGCTACTCGACATAATGAATTGTCAGAAAAGAACAGCTGGAAAAAGTTAGGAAGAATATCTTTTAGTATCCAAGCATTTTCGATTATAGCGATATTCAGCATTCTTTTTTATATAATACAAAATCACTTATTTGAATACCACTATGCTTGGAAACACAGTAGTCGCTCATTGGAGTTCAAATATTTACTCGCTTGTTTTTGGGAAGGCCAAGAGGGCAGTTTTCTTCTATGGAGTCTTTGTCAGTCAATACTTGGGTTACTATTAATTCGCAGAGCCGGTACTTGGGAATCTCCGGTGATGACCACTGTTAGTTTTGCTCAGTTCGCTCTCTCTACGATGGTAATGGGATTGTACATAGCTGGCTGGAAAATGGGATCAAACCCATTTATTTTACTGCGAGACAGTGGTGTCTTGGATAATGCCCCCGCTCTTCATCTCAATGTTGATGTAGCGCAACCCCTTCGTCCAGATTATCTTTCTTCCATTAAAGATGGCAATGATCTAAATCCGCTTTTGCAGAATTATTGGATGGTAATTCATCCACCTGTATTGTTCATGGGTTTTGCTTCAACCCTAATCCCCTTTGCTTACGCGATTGCAGGGTTATGGACCAAAAACTTTGGAGAATGGACCCGATACGCACTCCCTTGGTCATTATTTTCCACAGCCGTATTAGGTGTTGGTATTATGATGGGAGGAATGTGGGCCTATGAATCGCTCAGCTTTGGAGGCTATTGGGCTTGGGATCCCGTTGAAAATGCATCACTGGTTCCCTGGATGACAGGTGTTGCAGGACTACACACCTTGCTAATCTATCGAGCTACTGGCCATTCATTAAGAGCCACCTACTTATTCTTTATTCTGACCTTCCTTTTTATTCTATATTCTACTTTTTTAACCAGAAGCGGAATACTGGGAGAAACGTCTGTTCATGCATTTACAGATTTAGGGATGAACTGGCAATTACTAGCCTTTTTGCTGATTTTCACTCTTCCCTCACTTTTTTTCTTTTTCCGCTCATTTAAAAAAATTCCCACCATTCAAAAAGAGGAAGAAATCAGCAGTCGTGAGTTTTGGATGTTCATTGGATCGCTTGTATTCTTTCTTTCTGCTATAGTAATAAGCGGCCAAACTTCATTACCTGTTTTCAATAAAATTTTTGGTACTACCCTAGCTCCACCCGAGGACGTGGAGTTCTCCTATAACAGCATACAACTTTATGTAGCCCTAATTCTTGCTATACTTACTGCTATTAGTCATTACCTTAAGTATAAAGCAACTTCCAGATCTTATTTCTGGAAAAAAATGCTAATCCCTGTGCTATTGTCGGTGTTAGCCGGTACTTTATTTCTTGTTTTTGGAGAAGTGAATTATGAAAAAAAAGGCCCAGTTTTTCAATATTCAATTACGCTCACGATTCTTTTAAGTTTCTACACCGTTATTGCCAATGCAAGTTATATCTGGCTGGGTGCAAAAGGAAAAATTAGGGAAGCCGGCGGATCTATTGCGCACGTAGGCTTTGGGCTTGTACTAACAGGCATTCTTCTGTCCTCCGCCAACAAAGAAGTTATATCAAATAATATAAATGGTATTCCGGCTCCTCTGGGTGAGGGAGAAAATCCACGTGAAAATTTAACATTGGTACAAGGGCTTCCTGTTACAATGGGCAACTACACGTTAACTTATTTAAAAGATTCTGCGCATCCCAAGAAACAGTTATGGTTTTATAAAATAGAATTCAAGAATCAAAAAGAAAAGGAAGAATTTGTTTTAACACCAAACGCTTTTGTAAACTACAAGGGGAACCAGGGATTAATGGCTAATCCAGATGCCAGACATTATTGGGATCATGATGTATTCACCTACATCACCTCGATACCGGATCCTGAAAATCAAAAAGATACCGCCGTATTCAAAACGTATTTGCAAAAACAAGGTGACACGCTTTTCTATGCAAACGGCTTCATGACTATTGATACGATTCAAGCCAGAAATAATTTACCTAAAGAACTCTTTGGAGAAAAAGGTAAATTATTTGAAGTGCCGATTCGTGTACAATCAAAAACTGGCACCAACTATTCAGTAATAGGACGTGCCGCCTTTGTAAAAGGGCAATGGATCAGCTTATCAGACACATTAGTTTCAGAGGGATTGATCCTACAAATACAAGAGGCAGATGCAAAGGGTACCGTTCGTCTTGGAATCAAAGAAAGTGATGCCTTATTAAAATATGTGACATTGAAGGCCTACCGATACCCCTTTATTAAAGTGCTATGGTATGGCGTTTGGTTAACTGCCATTGGACTGCTGCTGAGTATGATTAATCGGATAAGAAAAAATCAAACAGTCACCACGTCTTCTTAATTACATGTTGCAAAAACAGCCTTTATTATTTCTTCTTGTAGCAGGCCTCCTGTTTCAATATAATCTGGCGGGTCAACAACAACCACTCTTTCCTGAAGCTGATTCCATTAAACCGGTTCCTCCCCTAACAGAGATCATGAAAAGATGGGGGCCAAATGACACTGTTCTGGTACCTGCCATTTGGTATCGAAATGAAATAATGAGCTATAGAGAGGAAGACATGGTTTGGATATCAAACCTATCGCCTGAGCAATTGCGTAAACATGTGGAAGCATGGAACCGCTTGCGAAATGCAGTTTATGTCACTTACCCATATGCCAGAGTTGCGGGAACCACTATCAATCAAATCAATGTTCAACTGGAAGGTGTCGATTCCAAACGAAAAAGAAAAGAAGTAATAAAGGATCGTGAAAAGGAACTTCGTAATCAGTTTACTGAACCTCTCACCAATCTTTCGGTATACCAGGGAAAAATATTAATGAAGTTAATCAATCGACAAACGGGTAATAATTGCTACGAAATCCTGCAAGAATTCAAGGGCAGCCTCAATGCCCGACTTTATCAAACCATTGCATTTTTCTTTGGGGGTAACCTGAAACAAGATTGGGACTTAGCTAAAAACAGAACGGATCGAGATATAGAGAGTATTATTCGAGAAATTGATGGAACTTGGTATAATAATCCTTACAGACGCTAAACCTATTTTATGAAAGTTGATATCCTGGCTATAGGCGTACATCCGGATGATGTAGAGTTGAGCTGCTCAGGCACGCTTATACAAGAGATCAAATCCGGTAAACGAGTGGCCATTCTCGATCTTACGGAGGGCGAACTGGGAACCCGCGGAACTATACAAACCCGCTATCAAGAAGCTGCTGCCGCCGCCATGATCATGGGTGTTCACGGGCGTGAGAATCTCAGGATGAGAGATGGATTTATCCAAAATGACGAGACGCATCAACTGCAATTAATTCAAGCTATACGAAAATACCAGCCCACTATTGTATTGGCTAATGCAACGCAGGATCGTCATCCGGATCATGGTAAAGCAGGCCAGCTTGTAACAGACAGTTGTTTTTTAGCTGGACTTGAAAAAATAAAAACAGTAGACCAGAATAACACTTCACAAGCACGCTGGCGCCCCTCCTATGTTCTTCACTATATTCAAGATCGCTTTCAAGAACCTGATTTTATAGTGGATATAAGTCCCGCATTTGAACAACGTATGAAAGCTATTCAAGCGTACGGAACTCAGTTTCATAATCCAAATTCCCAACAAGAAGAGCCTGAAACCTACATCTCAAAAAAGGGTTTTCTAGATGCCATCATAGCAAGAGCAAGACTCTTGGGTAAACGTATAGGTGTTGAATACGCAGAAGGCTTTACCAGCAATAAAGCAATTGGCTTACGAAGTTTGCATGATTTGATTTTAAATGAAACCTAATTCCACGTGGAGGATAAAGCTCTTTTTACATTTACTCTTCAACCGGGCAGTAAGCAACTGGTCAAAGGACTACAATTTTTACTGCTATTAATTAATGCGGTATTTCTTTTTTATCTATTAGTCTTCGCTGATCAATGGGAGGAAGTTGCACAACTAACACTTCCCTTTTTTTCGTTAGTACTTTTTTCTTACACCTGGAAGAAGAGAAAGCTTACCCCACTCGATAATCTGTCAATGTTACTGCTGGTGCTTGGGCTTTCCTTTGCCATCAACTGGTTGGCAAACTTTTACTGGCTACCTGGTATTGGAATGGCTTTTATCACTTATCTATTTGTGCAGGCCCTTCGTCCAATCACTATAATTTTTTTCTCTGACAATGTTAAGTTCAATACTTTCCCTGCTCGCTCCTATTCCTGGAACCAAATCGACCAGGTGATCTTACGCGATCAGATCTTAACCTTGAATTTTTGTAATAACCGATTTATTCAACATTCGGTACTGACCGATTCAAATTTCAATGTTGACCAATTCAACCAATTTTGCCTCCACCATCTTCGACAACCCAATTAATTATGAAAACACCATACTTATTATACTCGGATGGTAAGGGAAATATTTTTGAAGACCTGACATTATATGCAACTGGAAGATCTGGTTGGGATGCGATGCCGGTTCCGGATGAAGACTGGATTCCACTGCCCAACGGAGGATCACTTTACGAGTTGCCAGGCAGAAGAGGAATTGGTATAGATGTAGAGACGGGTCAAATGCGTTTATGCGACAAAGGCTGGGCAGTAGCCGCATTTCTTCCTCCGGCCCACACGGGCTTTTATTTGGCAGCTTATGAGACAGCACCAGATGCCCCCACGCTACCTTTATTTTGTTATACGGCAGCAGGTTGGCAAAATGATCAGTTCTGGGTTCCTGCCACTCGAATTGAACCAGATATCCGACAGGACTGTAGCGGTTACGATGATAAGAAGATCAAAGTGGGCGCTCAATCATTACTGGAATCCTACCCCCATAACCGTTTGGTCAAACACCTGATGGAAAATTGTTGCCAAACGTATAACTGTCCGGCTGCACGTAATTTTTCATTGGGAAGATGGGAGTGTCCAATTCCAGTATCGCCGGCCTGCAATGCTAATTGTATTGGTTGCATTTCTCTACAGCCAGATGAAGAACCCATTGTATCTACCCAAGATCGATTACAGTTTAAACCATCTCCAGAGGAGATTGTAGAGTTTGCAGTACCACATCTCGCCACTGCCCCTTTTCCAATCATTAGTTTTGGACAAGGTTGCGAGGGCGAACCGCTATTGATGTGGGAAACTATTCGGGATTCGATCCTTGAAATTCGAAAGCACACAACCAAGGGAAGTATCAATATTAATACGAATGGGTCTAAACCAGATGCTGTACGCGCTCTCTGTAAAGCCGGACTCAATTCGATTCGGGTTAGCACTAACTCAGCCAGAAAAAATATTTACACAGCTTATTATCGCCCAAACAACTATCAATTCGAAGACATCGTAGAAAGTTTGAAAATAGTAAGTGCATTTGGTGGCTGGACCTCGATCAATTACTTTGTTTTTCCGGGAATGACTGATTCAATTGAGGAGGTGGAAGCACTGAGAAAACTAATCCGTGACACTAACTTGAAAATGATCCAGTGGAGGAATTTCAATATTGATCCAGATTGGTACCTGGGTAAAATTAGTGTAACCGAAACGGGAGATGCGATTGGAATTAAAAATATGCAACAACTATTACAAGCAGAATTTCCAACCTTACAATTTGGATATTTCAATCCACCGATCGAAAGAATCAAAGGGGATTTCCAATTAGATTTTGCTCATTGATTTTTTAACCAAATTTTAGTAAACCTTTTACTCAAGCCTGCCATTCAGTTCGTTTTAATGAACAGACGTTAATAACTGATTTAATTAATTTTCTCGCGTATAACTTATTTTCGCCAAGTACCGCATGAATATGCTGAAACAGCAAGACACCCACTCAAGAAGAGCAGCCAGTTATACGGCATTTGTACTTGCTGTATTTATTAGTATTCTTTTTTTGCTAAAATGGAAACTTCCCACTTTTGAAAAGGAAGTTAATGATGCAGGAGTAGATGTTGAAGTAAACTGGCCTCCAGATCCTCCAACTCCATTTCAGGATGGCGGCGGTGGAGGTGGTCAAGACCTAGCTGCTCCTGAACAACCTGGCACTGCACCGGTTTCCACCCCAGAGTCTGGCGAACAATTACTTTCTAAAAACAATGAAATCGATCAGCGCAGTACTGAATCGGAAGTTTCTAGCTCCATTACAAAAAATAAAAACGCTAAAACGCTAGCATCCAATAGTATAAAAACTAAACCTAAAAAAAATATTGAGCCCCCATCTCCCCCACAACCTAAAGCAGTTATGGGCAAAACTAACAGTGGTATTGATAAAGGAGGAGACGGAATTAGTGATTTTGAAAGAACAGGAGGCAAAGGAAATGGATGGGGTTCAGGGAAAGGAGATGGCTCAGGTGGCGGATCAGGAGAAGGTACAGGAGGTGGCAACGGAACGGGTATTGGAACTGGAACTGGACCTCGTGTAACACGTGGGGATCGAAAAATTACCCGGAGCTATGCGTTTGAAGGAGAGCTGAACAAAGCCACCCTTTATGTAAACATTTCGGTTTCACCTGAAGGGATTGGAAGGTTTGTAAGTTTTGCAAAAGGATCAACGGCCACAGGATCTGCATACCGCCAAGCCATTGTCCAGTATCTGGAAAAAATTCGTTTTAATACTAGCGATCACGAATCAATGGTGACCGTACAGTTTAATTTCAGAATCAACTAGCAGTAATGCTAGCCGTCCCATGAACTATCAAGAAACGTTGCAATTCCTATACGAAAAGCTTCCGTACTTCACCAGGATAGGAGAAGCGGCTTATAAGAAAGACATCCATAACACTATTGCACTCTGTGATGCCCTTCATAATCCGCACCTTAATTTCAAATCAATTCACGTTGCAGGGACCAATGGAAAAGGCTCAGTAAGCCATATGCTGGCCTCTATTTTACAAGCTGCCGGATATAAAACTGGGCTATACACCTCCCCTCACCTTTATGATTTTAGGGAGCGGATACGGATCAATGGGGAGATGATCAGTAAAGAGGACGTAGTCGATTTCACACAACGAATTCAACCCCTAATCGATAAAATCAGTCCCAGTTTTTTTGAGGTGACCGTAGCGATGGCTTTTGATTATTTTTCACACCATAAGGTTGATTTTGCCGTTATTGAAACAGGTTTGGGCGGCAGGCTAGATAGCACTAACATTATCACACCTGAATTATCGATCATCACGAATATCGGATGGGACCACATGCAATTATTAGGAGATACCCTTGAAAAAATAGCTTTTGAAAAGGCGGGTATTATAAAAAAAGAGGTGCCTGTTGTGATCGGAAAAATGCAGGAAGAATCCTGGCCTGTTTTTCTTAGCAAAGCACAAAATGAAATGGCGCCCCTTGAATTGGCTAGCGCTAATCGATCGATTGGTTCATATCACTGGGATAAAGAAAGGCTCTACGTTAAAATAAACGGAGCATCGTATGAAGCACCTTTTGAGCTTGATCTATGCGGGATTTACCAGTGCAATAACTTGCTGACGGTTTTAGCAGCCATAGATCAACTAACTATTGCAGGTTTTGCTATTGGAAAGGAAGCCATTTACAGTGGCATAAAAAATACAAAGAAAAATACAGGATTATTAGGACGATGGGAACAAATAAGCAGCAACCCCGCACTTGTGCTTGATGTGGCACATAATCCGGAGGGGATCGAGCAGGTTCTTCTTCAACTGAAGCATACTTCCTATGATAAACTACACCTGATTATGGGCATGGTCAAAGACAAAGATTGTGAGCGGGTTCTTTCTTCACTGCCGATGGACGCAAAGTTTTATTTTACACAAGCGCAGCTTCCTAGAGCTATGCCATCAGAGGAATTAGCATACTTAGCTAGTAAAAAAGGAATAATCGGCTCGACACACGCCCATGTCAACGATGCCATCAAAGAGGCAAAACAAAATGCAACCGCTAAAGACCTTATACTAGTTTGCGGCAGTATATTTCTAGTAGCAGAGGTGGACAGAAACTTTTGGACAAGGTAGTTTTATTGAACAGGCTCCAACTTATGCCCGGTCAAAGCAATAAAAACATCTTCGAGTGTGGCAGCTTTCACATCCTTTTTTCGCTCAAACCCTTTTTGTAATAGTTGATCAATTAATGCATCTGGAGTATCCAGCGCAATTAATTTACCCTGATCCATGATGGCGATTCGATCACATAAATATTCGGCCTCATCCATATAATGCGTTGTGAGCACTACGGTTGTACCCGCTGCTCGGATGGTCCTGATTAACTCCCACAAACTGCGACGAGCCTGCGGATCAAGACCTGTAGTTGGTTCATCCAGAAAAATAACTTTTGGACGGTTAACTAATGTAGTGGCAATTGAAAAACGTTGACGTTGGCCTCCACTAAGTTCTTTTACTTTAGCCGAAGCCTTATCCTCTAAATTAACTAAGGAAAGAATCTTCAACGGATCAATCGTTGTATTATAAAGACCTGCAAACAGACCCAACAATTGAGTCAAGTTTAATCCTGGGTAATAACCACTGCTTTGTAATTGCACCCCTATCTCTCGTTTGATAGCTTCTGCATCTGTATCAATACTATAGCCGCAAACCTGAACAAAACCACTTGACTTCTCTCGTAAGGTTTCGATTATTTCTAATGTGGTAGATTTCCCAGCCCCGTTAGGCCCCAATAAACCAAATATTTCACCCTGATAGATAGTAAAACTAAGTCCTCGTACTGCCTCAAAATTTCCGTAAGACTTTTGAAGATCCTTTACTTCAATAATTGATTCAGGCATTTGATAATTTTTTTTTCAAGTCATCCATCATTTCGGCACTGCCTACAAAAAAAGGACAACGTTCATGTAGTGATTTGGGCACAATATCCAACGTACGAATTTGGCCATTAGTAGCCCTACCTCCCGCTACGGTAACAATAAAAGCAAATGGATTGCACTCATACAAAAGACGAAGCTTGCCCTCTGGGCGTGAGGTGGTCCCAGGATACATAAATATGCCGCCTTTGATCAGATTACGATGTACGTCAGCGACCATACTTCCAACATACCGCTGTCGTAGGGGGCCTCCCTCTTCATTTGGTCTGGACTGACAAGCAGTTATGTAATCCTGCACTCCTCTTTCAAATTCAAAATAACTCCCATGATTCACGGAGTAAATTTTTCCGCGTTCGGGGCAACGGATATCCGGATGGCTAAGCGTCCATTCCCCAATGGAAGGATCCAGTGTAAATCCATTGACGCCACGACGAGTTGCATAAACCAACATCGTAGAAGAACCATACACAACATATCCAGCGGCAACTTGCTGACTTCCTGCTTGTAAAAAATCCTGTCGAGTGACCACTGTGCCTACGGGTGTAACTCGACGATATACGCCAAAAATGGTTCCGATAGAAACATTCACATCGATGTTTCCGCTTCCGTCAAGAGGATCAAATAAACAGACATACTTAGAATGAATGCTCTTCTCGTCATCAAAAGCAACAAATTCTTCCAGTTCTTCACTGGCAATTCCAGCACAACTGATTCCGTGTTGCAAAACCTTTATGAATTGATCATTTGCAAAAACATCCAACTTTTTAACCTTCTCCCCTTGCACATTAACCATACCTGCATCTCCGAGAATATCCACCAACCCAGCTTTATTCACTTCCACATTGACACGTTTGGCAGCCAACCCAATATTTCGTAAAAGATTTGATAATTCGCCCGTAGCATGCGGAAAATCACGCAACTGCTGTATTGTAAATTCATCCAGGGTTTGAACATTACGGTTGATTGGCATGCATATATTATTTGAGGAGAGTAATGGTTTGCGTTAGTTTTTTTGCCACGGGCATAGCATTCAATCGTGCAGGCGTCCATACCTGCATTTGCTCCAAGCGTTCAATCAGTAAGGCTTGCAGGTTGGGCTTATCAGTAAGACCTTTCAATATCTTAAAATTAACAGGTGTGCCATCTCTATCGACCACAAATTCAAACTGTACATAGGTTTTTGTAAAATCAGAGGGCAAATACGTCCGCAAGGAAGAGGAAACCTGATCAATGAAATTGTTGAATGCAGTCATGCCACCTGGAAATTGTGGCCATTGATCAACTACCTCTGAAAGTTTTGCGATGGTTCGAACCCGCTTTGAGGGCAATGTACGAGGTAAGGATGTAGCCAGTTCCTCCTTGGGAATTGAAGTAGACAAAGCAGAACGCACAAGCCCGGCAGAACCAGTGGCTTCATTGACATGGTATTGCCCATCCTCCGTAATCAAAACAACGGGCAATCTTCTGGTTTTCTCAAAATAGAAATAAGCATCTGATAATTTATCAGAGAACCTTTTTAAGGAAGGATCATCCTTTACTAATTCATCTAGGTAGGCTTTACTCCGAGGCACATCAAACCGACAGGGAAAAATGTGAACAGGTATAAAATCCTGTCCAGCATCTCTGGCAAATGTTGCTAATATATACAGCTCATCAATTTGCTGATCAGTAATAGGGATACAACCCACCGTCACACAACTACCATGAATATAGATATCACCTCCTGGTTTGATAGAGTCGCTTAAAACTCGATCACTTGCATTAGGATAATTTAAGCCCAATGACAAATAGTAATTACTATATGGATTGAACTCATTGATGTAATAAAATCCCTCAGGAACTTGATAGTCGCCTTGCACCCGTTTTGGGCCAAGCGATCCAGCCAGCGCACAAACAGGATAAGTCTTGAACAATGTAAAATTAGATTCCGACTCCTGTTTCACCCATACTTCAAGCTGGCTGTCATACTTAAAAGAGCGAATGTATAGTTGTGCAGCAGGCCAACGCAATTTTTTAGCAGCAAACTGTTTTTTCAAGGTATCGAGCTTCCGCTGCATCGCCTCTTGTGGACGTTGAAATCCGCGCTGGTAATCAACAAAAGAAAGATAAGATGCAGAAGGTCCTGCGCCAAGACTATTGCTAGGTTGTGCCCAGCCGTTTACAGTACTGAAAAAAAACAAAAGCAGCAAAAACTTGCAGCGTTGCATGATACGAATGTACGAAGGGAATACCGGTTAAGAAAGTGAGTTATGGGGATTAACTAGAGGTTTCCTCTTGATTCCTGCTCCCTTTCAATGGCTTCAAATAATGCCTTGAAATTACCCTTACCAAAGCTGGTGGCTCCTTTACGCTGTATAATTTCAAAGAAAAGTGTAGGTCGATCCTCCACAGGCTTGGTAAAGAGTTGCAGCAAATATCCCTCATTATCACGATCAACTAGTATCCCTAACTCCTTTAAAGGTGTGAGATCCTCATCAATGGATCCAACGCGATCAAGTAAAGTATCATAATAGGAAGTGGGGACCTGCAAGAACTCAACACCCCGCTTTTTCAATTCGGTAACGGTGTGCACGATATCGTTGGTAGCCATCGCAACGTGTTGACAACCCTCTCCATTATAAAAATCAAGATACTCCTCAATTTGACTTTTTTTCTTGCCTTCCGCAGGTTCATTAATTGGAAACTTAACATACCCATTTCCACTACTCATTACCTTGCTCATTAAGGCGGAGTATTCTGTAGAAATATCTTCGTCATCAAAAGACAAAATATTCTTGAAGCCTAGTACCTCCTCATAAAATGTAACCCACTTGTTCATTTGATTCCAGCCAACATTACCCACACAATGATCTACATATAATAGCCCACAGTCTGTTGGTTGAAAATGCGGATTTGACCAAGCACGATATCCTGGCAAAAATGCTCCCCCATAATTTTTTCGCTCAATAAAAAGATGGACCGTGTCCCCGTACGTATGAATACCGCTAATTACTACCTCACCATCTTTATCCTCCATACGCTGTGGTTCCATATAGGATAGGGCACCTCGCTTGGTAGTTTCCTCCCAAGCTCGAGTTGCATCCTGTACTCGAAGCGAAAGCGCTTTTACTCCATCCCCATGTTTATAGATATGATCCGCAATTGGATTTTCTCCCCGCAAGGGAGTAGTTAGTACAAAAGTTAATTTATGCTGCCGAACTGCATAACTGGCACGATCGCGAACACCCGTCTCAGGTCCCGCATAAGCCAATGCCTTGAATCCAAAGGCACTCATATAGAAATGAGCTGCTTGTTTGGCATTACCTACATAGAACTCAACATAATCCGTTCCCTCCAAAGGCAGAAAATCTGCTGTCTGAGCGGGGTTCAAGGAGTTAGCAAGCGTTGTTTTCATAAAGCAAAAGTAAATTATTTTATCCGCTCAGCTATCTTTGTTGGATGACCAAAGTCGGGATACTTGGCGGGGGACAGTTAGGACGCATGTTACTGGAAGCTGCCACAAAATTCAAAGTAGAAACCCATATACTCGAAAATCAGGAAAACTGCCCGGCCCGTACGCTTTGCAATTACTTTACATTAGGCGATATAAACGATTTTGACACAGTCTATAGGTTTGGTAAAAATCTGGATTGTATCACGATTGAAATTGAGCAGGTTTGTGTGGAAGCGTTAGAAAAACTTGAGGAAGAAGGAATCGCTGTTATTCCCAAACCTGCTGTGCTGAAGATGATCAAAAATAAAATTACACAGAAAGAATTTTACAAGGAGCACGCAATCCCCTCACCTATTTTTCATGTCACTGACTCTAAAGAAGAACTAACTAAGTATATAGACTTTTTACCAGCCGTTCATAAAGTGGGTGTTGGGGGATATGATGGAAAAGGTGTAGAACTGTTGTATAGCAAGGAAGATCTATCAAAAGGATTTGACAGTCCTGCAGTCTTGGAAAAAATGACTCAGATCAAACAGGAAATAGCGGTACAAGTTGCAGTTGATCAAACTAATAATATTGTTGTTTTCCCTCCTGTGGAAATGGTATTTGATCCTACCCTTAATCTACTTGACTTTCAGATTTGTCCTGCACGCATTTCGCCAGCCTTACAAAAGGAAGCCAACCAAATTGCTACCAATTTGGTGAGATCATTTCAGTCACCCGGTCTATTTGCGGTTGAATTATTTATTGATAAATCAGACAGGGTTTGGGTGAATGAAACAGCCCCCCGAGTGCATAATAGTGGACATCATAGTATTGAAGCATTGGCTACTTCTCAATTTGAGATGTTATGGCAGATTTTACTGAATGAAAAACTTGGCCCTACTAATGTCCAACAGCCTTCTATCATGGTGAACATTATTGGAGCACCGGGATATACTGGAGTAGCCAAGCTTGAAGGAACCGATTCCATTACAACAAAAGAGACCTTTATTCACTGGTATGGTAAAGAAATAACCAAACCCGGTCGAAAAATGGGACATATTACTTGTTTAGGCATCATCCCTGAGAAAGCGATGGAAACTGCCCACTACCTAAAAAATACAATTCGCTGTATAAGCGAAGCAAAAGAAAATACGCCTAAAATCGTCTAAAAAACTAAGGCTAGTATCTACTGCCTTAACCCCAAATGCATATGAGACTACGCAACTTAGCCAACCTGCTCACTTTATCAATCCTTCTTTTTGCCTGCACACAATCAGATAAAAAAAGTAAAAGCAATGAAAAAGGAACCCCGGATAAAAATAAATCAGTAGGTGTGCAAGCCTACATTGTGAGGGCAGAATCCTTTGCAGAGGCCATTGAAGTACCCGGTTCGGTCGTTGCCAATGAAACGGTCGAGGTACATCCAGAAATGGCAGGGCGAATTATTTCCTTAAATCTGCCTGAGGGTAAAATCGTAGAAAAAGGAACCTTACTGGCTAAACTATATGACGGAGACATAACAGCACAGCTCAAGAAGCTGGAAGTGCAATTACAGTTGGCACAAAAAACTGAAGAAAGACAGGCCCAATTACTAAAGGTTCAAGGTATCAGCCAACAAGATTACGACATAAGCTTACTTCAGGTCAATAATCTTAGAGCGGATATTGGCATTATCAAAACCAGTCTTGATAAAACTGAAATCCGAGCTCCATTCAGTGGGCAAATCGGATTAAAAAATATTAGCATTGGCGCATATGTTACTCCTGCTAACATTATCACCTTAATTAATCAAACTACTATTTTAAAAGTTGATTTCTCTGTACCTGAAAAATATGTAGAACGAATTCACGTGGGTCAACCCGTTTCGCTTCTTACAGCTGGTAACACTAAAAACTTAGCTGCTCGGATTACTGCTATCGCTCCGTCGATTGTAGAAAACAGCCGCAGCTTGCTAGTACGCGCTCAGCTCACTACCGCCCCATCACAAGTTCTTCCAGGTAGTTTTGCAAAAATCCGAATCAGCTTCGATCCTGATCTTGCAGCCAGAATGATCCCTGCACAAGCTATACTCCCACAAGCTAGAGGTAAAAAAGTTATCCTATTCAGAGGAGGTACAGCACTATTTCAAGATGTAACCACGGGCGTAAGAAGTTCAGACAAAATTCAAATTATTGATGGTGTTTCAATTGGAGATACTGTCCTGGTTACTGGTTTGATGAGTCTACGTCCCGATAGCAAAATTACTATTCAAAAAATCTTGAATCCGCAGCCATGAATATTGCCGAGCTCAGTCTGCGCAGGCCTGTATTGGCCATTGTCATGAACATTTTAATTGTTCTTTTTGGCATAATAGGTTTTCAATTTTTGGGAGTAAGAGATTATCCCGCGATTGACCCTCCCAATATCAGCGTAAGAACCTCCTACCCCGGAGCCAATCCTGATATAGTTGAAACACAAATTACAGAGCCACTGGAGAAAGCTATCAATGGGATTGCCGGAATTCGGAATATCACTTCCTCCAGTAGTAATGGTACCAGCAACATTAATGTGGAGTTTGAATTGGGAATAGACCTGGAAGAGGCAGCAAATGATGTAAGAGACAAAGTATCTCAAACAGTTCGTTCTCTACCCTCAGACTTGGACTCACCTCCCGTTGTATCAAAAGCAGATGCGAGTTCGGAGTCCATCATATCAATGACTGTACAAAGTGAGATTAGAAATCCACTTCAGATCACTGAGTTTGCAACCAACGTTCTTGTGGAGCGGCTACAAACGATCCCCGGTGTGAGTGGCGTACAAATATGGGGGGAGAAAAGGTACTCGATGCGAATTTGGCTAGATCCCAACAAGATGACAGCACGTTCCATTACTGTCAATGACGTTCAAGCTGCATTAACAAGAGAAAACACCGAGCTCCCCTCTGGGAAAATATACGGTAGCGCTATAGAACTATCCGTTAGAACTTTTGGCCGATTAGAGTCGGAGGAAGACTTCAACAATTTAATAATAAAAACAAGTGAGGGGAATGAAATCCGCTTGAGCGATGTAGGTGAAGCCACCCTTGGGCCTGAAAACGAAGAGACGCTTCTTCGCGGAAATGGGATCCCCATGATATCAATTGCGCTAATCCCACAGCCAGGGTCCAACTATGTTGCTATTGCAGATGAGTTTTATAAAAGGCTGGAACAAATCAAAAAAGATGTACCCGAAGATATTAAGCTGAATGTGGGCATGGATCAAACCCGGTTTATCAAGAAATCAATTTTAGAAGTACGAGAAACACTAATGATTTCTTTCCTACTGGTTGTTATGATTATCTATGCATTTTTTAGAGATTGGATTATTGCACTTCGTCCACTTATCGATATTCCCGTATCGCTAATTGGAGCTTTTTTCATTATGTACCTAATGGGATTTACCATCAATGTTCTCTCACTACTTGCAATAGTGCTGGCTACAGGACTGGTTGTAGACGATGGGATTGTGGTGACTGAAAATATTTATAAGCGTATAGAAAAAGGAATGAATAAGTGGCAGGCTGCGTTAGAAGGTTCCAAAGAAATTTACTTTGCAGTCATCGCTACTTCAATTACGCTGGCCGTCGTTTTTCTTCCTATCATTTTCTTAGAGGGTTTTGTAGGCCGATTATTCCGGGAATTTGGTGTGGTGGTATCAGGGGCCGTGCTTATCTCTGCCTTTGTATCACTAACCCTTACCCCTGTTTTAAATGTTAAGTTAACAAGCAAGAACCCCTCTAAGCATTCACGTTTTTATACTTGGACTGAACCATTTTTTCGAGGTATGGAAGCCGGCTACCAACGACTACTCACGGGTTTCATGCGTGTAAAATGGGTAGCGCTGTTGATTATCTTTTTATGTGTGGGAGCAATTTATTTTATAGGGTCAACCTTACAGTCTGAATTAGCTCCATTAGAAGATCGTAGTCAATTCCGTATTCAACTAACCGCTCCTGAAGGAACAGCATTTGACGCCATGGATCGCTATGTATCCAATGTAACTGATTTGGTAATAGACTCTGTTCCTGATCGTAGAATGATTTTTAGCCTAACTGCTCCAGGATTTATGGGGACAGGTAATGCCAATACCGGATATGTTCGCGTGATGCTGAATGATCCTGCTAATCGAAATTTAAGTCAATCAGCTATTGCAAAAACAGTAAGCAAGAATCTAGGAAAATTTAATGAAGGCAGAGGTGTTGTCATAGAGGAACAAACAATTTCAGTCAATCGACGAGGAGGTCAGCCCGTTGCATTTGTCATTCAGCACAATAACTTTGAGAAATTAACAAAAGTGCTACCCTTACTGTTGGAGGAGGCTCGCAATAGTAAGATTTTACAAAATCCGGATGTTGATTTAAAATTTAACAGACCGGAAATAAGGGTGGAAATTGATCGACTCAAAGCTGCCTCCTTAGGTATCAGTGTAGCTGATGTTTCCCAAACGCTTCAGCTGGCTTACAGTAACCGTAGGATGGGCTACTTCACTAAAGATGGCAAACAATATAGTGTAATTGGTCAAGTGAGCCGGGCGGAGCGAGATGACCCAGGAGATCTTCGACTTTTATTTGTACGAAATAATCGAGGTGAATTAATTAGCATGGATAATCTGATAAAAACAGAGGAAACCAACAGCCCTCCATCAATTTACCATTTCAATCGATTCAAATCTGCTACCATTTCAGCGAGCTTGCAGCCTGGATTCACTATTGGTGATGGCATCAAAGAAATGGAAAGCATTGCAGAAAAAGTACTGGACGATACCTATGCAAGTGCATTAACAGGAACATCCAGAGATTTTAAGGAAAGCAGCAGCAACACCTTGTATGCATTTGTACTGGCGCTTGTTTTGATATTCTTGATTTTGGCAGCACAATTTGAAAGTTTCATAGATCCGCTCATTATCATGTTCACCGTTCCGCTTGCCATAGCGGGGGCTGTTTTATCATTATGGATATTTGATCACACACTCAATATTTTTTCCCAGATTGGGATGATTATGCTAATTGGACTGGTTACAAAAAATGGAATTTTAATAGTTGAATTTGCTAACCAGCACCAATTGAAAGGTCTCGCAAAACAGGATGCGGTCATATATGCAGCTGGGCAAAGATTAAGACCCATTTTAATGACTAGTTTAGCCATGGCGTTAGGAGCCCTACCCCTTGCCTTATCGCTTGGAGCAGCTGCCACAAGCAGAATACCCCTGGGAGTGGTCATTGTTGGAGGAATTGTATTTTCTCTGATTTTAACGCTCTTTGTAATTCCAGCCATGTACACCTTCCTATCCCGACCAAAAAAGAAAAGTGAAATTGAATCAATCGTCAGTCCCACTTAATTATTAAGGATGAACAAATACGCACTCATATTTGTAGTTTTTTTCTGTGGAATTTGCCAGGCACAAACGACTAGCCAAACTAAAGCAACAAATAAGTTACCATTACTACGGTTAGAAGACGTAATAGAGCAAGTTTTAGCAAACAATTATGGGATTCGTATCGCTAGAAATGACTCCGCTGCCTTGGCCATTGAAAAAACTTTTAGCAAGGAAGCCTATTTACCAAGATTAAACGCTACAACAGGTTTAGTCTTTAACAACAATGACCAATACCAGAAATTTAATGACGGAGCAATTCGAGAAAGAAAAGGTATTCAATCCGATAATACCAGTGCTGCGCTAGCATTAAACTGGCCAATTTTTAATGGACTTCGCATATATGCTACGCGCGAAAGAGCTGCAGCGCTACAACAATTGGGAGCATTGAATCTCCGTAATAATTTATTGAACACTATTGCACAAGCCAGCAATAGTTATTATGGAATTGTACAGCAAAAACAACAGATAAAAGCCATTGAAGAACAAATACAGATTAACCAGGAGCGAGTTAAACTCGCAGATTATAAATTATCAATTGGCGCAGGGACAAAACAAGACCTATTACAAAGCAAAGTAGACCTGAATGCACAAAAAGCGACACAATTTGAACAAGCTTTTACACTACAGCAACTAAAAAATGATTTAAACACATTAATGGGGCAGTCTACTACCTATGAGTTTGATGTAACCGATTCAATTCCGTTTAAGCCTACGCTATCGCTACTAGAGCTACAACAACAACTCGAAACTAATAATCCGCAATTATTAGTAGCACAAAAGAATATCACAATTGCACAATACACACTGAAGGAACAAAAAGCAGAACGATGGCCAACTATTAATTTCAATTCAACCTATAATTTTAATTTGCTTGATAACAAAGCGGTCGTTAACCCATTCCAACCATTGTTCAGCAGAAATAAAGGTTTTAATTATGGGTTAACAGCCAGTATCCCTCTTTTTAATAATGGCACCGTCCGTCGAAATATTCAAAATGCAACACTAAATCTTAAAAGAGAACAACTGGTTCTAGACAACCAAAAACTACAAATTAACTTGGCGATGATACAGGCGTATAATCAATATCAAGCCGCACAACAATTATTGCGTCTCGAGGAAGAAAATATTGTACTAGCCCGTGAGAATGTTCAAATTGTATTTGACGTCTATCGCCTCAATTCCTCTACCCTAATTCAATTGAAAGAGGCGCAAAAGAGTTTACAAGATGCTTTTACAAGACTGATTCGCGCCCGTTTCCAGGCAAAACAAGCGGAGACTGAATTGCTTCGATTGAAAGGCGAATTGCTTTGATTCAGTAGTCTCTGGAAAAATTGTCTTTTCTTTGCAAGCAAATCGCAGTTATGAAATCACCACAGGTAGGAATAATCATGGGAAGTGATAGTGATTTGCCTACGATGCAAGGCGCAGCGGATATGTTGAACCAATTTGGTATTTCCTACGAACTAACCGTTGTCTCTGCACATCGTACACCCGAACGTATGATGGAATATGCTGGAAAAGCTAAAGAAAGAGGATTAAAAGTAATTATTGCTGGAGCCGGAGGAGCCGCCCACCTGCCTGGAATGGTTGCAGCTATTACCACGCTCCCTGTCATTGGAGTTCCCATAAAATCCTCTAACTCGATTGACGGATGGGATTCTGTTCTCTCCATTTTGCAAATGCCAAATGGAGTACCCGTTGCAACTGTTGCATTAAATGCATCAAAAAATGCAGGAATCTTGGCCGCTGCAATCCTCAGCACAGCCGATGAAAATCTTTCTAATAAATTAGCAGACTATAAAAAAGGAATGGAGGACGAAGTAGTCAGCAAGGTCAATAGACTAAAAGAAGAAGGCTGGAAAAACTCCTTTGACTAATTTACCGTTAGGATGGTAAATCTAGCTTCCAGCGGGTGGGAAGCTTCAATGAGGTGATCAAAAAGCTGATCCCCATAACGTGCATAGTATACCCCCATATTATCATATCGTTCTTGGAGTTGCCCTGTAGGAAATAAAGAATCTTTCAATATTTGGATTTGTCTTTCTGCATCTGTGTATTTCCGTTTTGTAGCACTCGCCATTTTTTTCTCCAAACCAACTAACAAATGCGCCGCCTTTTTTGCTAACGACTCAGTATGGCCTTTAAGTGTGAAATCAACTGTAGCAGCTTTTTGCGACAATTTGCTATAAAAATCCTGCATCCAGGCTAATTCATCAGACAGAGAACTATTTTGGTGATCAGCATGGGAATAGAATTTTTTAACCAGTTCACCCAAAGGGTGAAACAACTGCTCGGCCACTAAGCCTAACTTGTTCAACTTAGCAGACTGTTCATCCGAAACTAGTAAAAATGAGTTTCGTAAAACTAAAACAGGAAAGGGGATACCCATTTTCTGAAAGAGTGGAAGTAGTGGAATCCAGTAAGCTACCTCACTGCCTCCCCCTATAAATGCAATATCAGGCAGGAGAATAGACTGATAAAGTCCGCGTAATATAACATTGGGGCTAAATCGATCAGGATGCTGATCTAATTCTTGTTTGAGCTGCTGCTTGTTAAATTGTTCCATAGTACCCACCACTTGCCAGTTGTCCTCTTTTTTTTCAATCCGTTGACGTAGTCCTTCTTTTAAATAAAAGAGATTTACGGGACGAACAAACGCCTGTAACGAATACCCCCACTCTTTCATTTGATTGAACGCAGGATTGAGTACTGCTTCCGTTTGACCAGCTTCCAGGTCAAAAGAGCAAACAGGTTTTAAAAGTTCTTTTAAAGCTGTTGCATCTGCATCTAATACAACTATACCAAATCTTCCTAATAATTTATTTACCAAACGAAAGGTTGCCCGAGCCATGGTATCATTCTCCTGATAAGATTCTTTAAGGAGATCAACCCACTCTTTTCCATGCGGCAACACGCCCCACTCACCCTCTACTTGTTGTAGGAGGGCTAGTAGATCCTGATCAACTTTCATCCGGCCTACTGCACCTTGCTGACTTGTATTCCATCGATGTGTAGATGCCCCCACATGAATATGATTCAGTTCCTCAATATCTGCATCCTCACTTCCAATATAATAAACAGGCACAAAATTCTGATCAGGAAATTGTTCTTTACAATGGTTAGCCAACCGAATGGCATGCAGAAT
>ENA-OUVC01000103-OUVC01000103.1-marine-metagenome-genome-assembly--contig:-NODE-103-length-59505-cov-4.934677_pt1 | contig 59505 bp, 69 predicted proteins | sample MGYA00248622_ERZ508571 | MGnify/ENA primary metagenome ERZ508571 (study PRJEB26236, sample SAMN06267175) | marine metagenome | isolation source: Columbia River Estuary | place: USA:Columbia River Estuary... | reverse complement strand
CTAATTTCATCGTCACTTTCTCCGGGTAACTCTAATGCTCTAACACTTTGAATCGCATTTCCGGCAATTCCACGAATGGAAGCGTGCATGTCGATGGTATTCATAATGACTTTCTCAATTTGCTTTTCTCGTTCTTTCCAAATCCGTTGCATGGAACGTTTTTCGGTTTCGAGTCCATTTTTCATGGACGTGAATCCTTCTACAATCGCCTCCACTTGCATACGGAAATTGTTACTCGTCAGGAAATCGTACAACATGTGCATTTTATCTCCCCTGTTGACTTGAGATCCTAGCGCGGCATACACTTGGATTACCGTTTCACGCAGCACTCCCGACAATCCTTTGAATTCTTCGTAGGTACAGACGTACACACCATCCTTCATTCCCATGCGTTGTAGATCCGATGGCATGGCTTCTGTCACCAGGACACCGATATCTGCTCCTTTTTCGCGCATATCCGCTTTGAATTTCGCAATCCATCCTGGTTGGAAATCTTTGGTGCGCTTGCTTTCGTAATAGATTTTCCCGCAATTTTGATCATTTCGTGTATTCACGATTTGGATGCAATCACCGCCTCGTGCTCCTTTTTTGATTTCTTCAATGGTGTCTAGTGGAAACTGTGTTCCCAACCACTCTTCAATCGCTAATTCTTGAACTTCTCCTTGCAACTGCATCGAACCTTGTTCCTGTTTGCGAATCATTTCCTCTGTGAGGTTCTTTTGATCCTCAAGTTTCTTTTGAAGTTCTTTGATGCGGAGTTCGTTGCTATCTTCTACCAACTTTTTGATTTTCTCCTTTTCGATTTGAAGGAGTTCATTCATTTTTGTTTCTGCCGCTAATTGCGCAATGGACTGTGCCTCTTCCTTTTCTCGTTTCAGTCGTTCGACTTCCGCTTTTGTTTTGTTGAGTTCACTAACCTGTGCGGACTTTTCATTGAGTTCTTTTTGCAAGGCATCCATTTGAGCACCTTGTTCTTCCGCGATTTTCAATTTGAGTTTCTCTTCAATTTTACGGCGTTCCTCGACAATGGACTTTGCTACGCGTTCATCAAAAAGTTCGTCTTCTCTTTTTTTCTTTTCTTCAAACGCTTGCTTCTCTTCGCGCAGTTTATCGACAAGCGCATTCATTTTTTCTTGTTCAGAATGTATTTGAGCTTGATATTTGGCTTGATACTCTGCCTCAAGTTGGTGAGAAAGAATATTGGTAACATCGATGTTTGTCCCACAATTTGGACATTTGATTTGTTCGTTTGCTGACATGAAGATCTTTATTTTACGTAGTCTTGTTTCTGGACCAACATGTATTGGTCATTGTTGATTCGAATATAACCAAAATCATAACAAAATACGTAACTCGAACCTTTTCTTGTGGAATAAACATTGGTGTAATAATGAAAATTAAATCCTTCCTCTGCGAGAAGCATGCCTTCGACCGTTCGTTTTCCATCCGGATTCAAGTTCGCAAGGATTCTACGATTTTTCCGTAAAATGGCATTAATCCGTCGGACAACCATGTTAGCGTCTTCATTGATTCGGTTGTTAAAAGAGTTGCGGCAGTAATCCGAACAAAATTTCTGATCTCTTCTTCCAACTAGTTTGGCGGCACATTCTAAACATTGACGATTTTTCATGAAAGTTTTTTTATCTATAACTACTTTTTTTTCGCTTTCATATATTTTTTGAAAAATAAATTTAATGGCAAGTCAATCAATCATTTGCAATATTCATCCAAGTCCCATCAATATTCATTTAAAGGCGGTTTCGGCTCGAAAAAACGTTACTTAATAAAAAAAAGTGCGTTAAAACAGAACCTTTTCTTCTTTAAGGGAGTAAAAGGACACGCAACAATCAAAAAAAATGAGGCAGTTAAAAATCGCAAAACAGGTTACCAACAGGGAAACCGCATCTTTAGACAAGTATTTACAGGAAATCGGTCGTGTAGACTTGATCACTGCAGATGAAGAAGTTGAGTTAGCTCGACGAATCAAAGCAGGAGATCGCTCTGCATTAGAACGCTTAACGAAAGCGAATTTACGTTTCGTTGTCTCTGTATCTAAACAATATCAAAACCAAGGTTTGGCTTTGCCAGATTTGATCAACGAAGGAAACTTGGGATTGATTAAAGCTGCGGAACGTTTTGACGAAACACGTGGATTTAAGTTCATTTCATATGCTGTATGGTGGATTCGTCAGTCGATTCTTCAAGCATTGGCAGAACAAGCGCGTATCGTACGTTTGCCATTGAATAAAATCGGTAACATCAACAAAATCAACCGTGCCTATTCGGAATTAGAACAAAAGTTAGAGCGTCCACCATCGGCGGATGAATTAGCTGAATTCTTAAACGTAACTCCAGAGGAAGTGAAACAAACACTTTCACAAAATGGACGCCACGTATCCATGGATGCACCTTTAATCGAAGGTGACGAATCGACATCTAGTATGTACGATGTCATGCAAGGTGATTCATTACCTAGTCCAGAAGCGAATTTGGTTTTAGAGTCTTTGAGAAGTGATATCCGTCGCTCATTAACTTCCTTAACGCCAAGAGAAAGCGAAGTGATTAGCATGTTTTACGGATTAGAAGGAAAAGCGCCACTTTCGTTAGAAGAAATTGGAGACAAGTTTGACCTTACTCGTGAGCGTGTTCGTCAAATCAAAGAAAAAGCGATTCGTCGTTTGAAACACACAACGAAAAACAGAGTACTGAAAAGTTATTTAGGATAATTCAAGGCGGGTCAATAACCACCTACCACCAGTAAACCACTTGTTGGCCGGCTTTGAATAGCATTGAAAAGGAGTTCGTAAGGACTCCTTTTTTTATGTCTAATACTTACATTGGATCGACGTCGATCACAATTTTAACGGACTTGTTTGCCGGTTTTGCGTAAAATTGATCGATGATTTCGCGGATTTTCTCCTTGACTTTTCGCTCGGGGGCACTACGTTCGATTTTCAACTTGATTTCCTTTAAATAGTAATTTTGAATGCGTTTGATAATGGGAAATTCGGGACCCAAAACGCGTTCCTTGAAAACGGCTTTCAGTTGATCCGCTAATTCGATGGAAGCCGCATGGACCATTTGTTCGTTCGTATGTTTCAAGGTTAATTGAATCATTTTATAAAACGGCGGATAAAAAAAGTTTTGACGTTCAATGATTTCTTGCTGATAGAATCCTTTGTAGTCGTGCTCTTGCACTAATTGAATCACCCAATGATCTGGATTCCCTGTTTGGATGATGACTTTTCCGCGCTTGTCTTTTCGTCCTGCTCTACCTGCCACTTGGGACATCAGTTGATAGGAACGTTCGTAAGCACGAAAATCTGGTCGATTCAATAACATGTCTGCATCGAGGATTCCAACCATGGAAACGTGATCGAAATCGAGTCCTTTGGTGATCATTTGGGTTCCAATGAGAATATCAATTCGACGTTGTTCAAATTCTTCGATGATTTCCTCATAGGCATGTTTCGAACGCGTTGTGTCCAAATCGAGTCGTTTGACCACTTTGTTCGGGAACATGATCGATAGTTCATCCTCAATTTTTTCCGTTCCAAATCCAAGCATTTGTAGGCGATTGCTTCCACAAGCGGTACAACTTCCAACGGGAGCTGTGGTGAAACTACAGTAATGACATTTTAATAAATTACTGTGTTTATGGTAGGTGAGGGAAACGTCGCAATTCGTGCATTTTGGCGTCCAATTACAGACTTCACAGGACCATAACGGCGTGTAACCTCTGCGGTTTTGGAACAACATGACTTGTTCTCCTTTATTGAGTGCGGATTGCATTTCCTCCAAAATCATCGGGGTAAAATGCGATTGCATGTTTTTTAGTTTGCGTTCGCGTTTCAAATCTGCACACCAAATCTCCGGTAATTTGAGTCCTTTGTAGCGTTCGTTCAATTCAACCAAGCCAAATTTCCCCTGTTTTGCATTGTAATAGGTTTCCAATGCAGGAGTTGCCGTTCCAAGAAGCACTTTTGCGTCATGCAAGGAACCAAGCACGATGGCAGCATCTCTGGCGTTGTAGCGTGGAGACGGATCATATTGTTTAAAGGAACTTTCGTGTTCTTCATCGACAATGATGAATCCAAGGTCTTGAAAGGGAAGGAAAACAGCACTGCGTGCGCCAAGAATGATACGGTATTTGTTGGGGTCGTTGTGCAGGACATGATTCCAGATTTCCACACGTTCATTCTGATTAAACTTCGAATGATAGACACCTACTTGTTCTCCGAAATATGCGGACAAACGTTGAATTAATTGTGTCGTTAAGGCAATTTCCGGAAGTAAAAACAAGACTTGCTTGCCGAGGTCCAAATACGATTGAATCAGTTGGACGTAGATTTCTGTTTTTCCAGAACCCGTTACTCCGTGCAATAATGTCACGTGTTTTTCTTCGAAACTCGTTTCCACTTCCGTTAACGCTGTTTGCTGTGCATCGGTCAGTGGTTTGAATTCATTTAATTCGCGGTTGAGTCCAGAAAGTCGGTCGATTTGAAAACGTTCAAGCACAAAGAACCCTCGTTTTTCAAGGGTACTGATGGCTGAAGCACTCACCTCATTTTCGAGTAGGGTTTTCTTCGAAATCGGTAGGTGGATTCCACCTTGTTCCATGGCAATTTTAAGAAATTGAAGAACCGCATCCACTTGTTTTTGAGCACGGGAAGTCGCTTCTAATTCTTGAATGAATTCATTGAGCAGATCCTCTTTTAAATAGGCTTCGCCTAAAGAAACGCACAAGAGAGTTTTTGGAGCGTAGCGGTCATTGATTTCTTCGCTGGAGGAAACGATGCGGCGTTCAATCATTACTTTGATCAATGGTTGAATGGTCTTGATGCCTAGGATATCAGAAAGTTCTTTCAAACTCAATTGATCTTTCATTTCCAAGGCCTCGACAACTGTTTTCTCTCGTTCTTGAAGTAAATCAATCGCTGTGTCAAACTCGGGATGCAAACGAATTTTCGTTTCACTTGCCAGTTTGAAATTCGCTGGAAGTGCGGCATTCATGACATCCCCAATCGGCGCCATGTAGTAGGACGAGATCCAATCCCAAAATTTCAATTGCTTGGGTGTAATGATGGGTTGCTCATCGAGCAGGTGAAGAATGTACTTCGCTTGATAAACGGCAGGAACTTCCTCGTGAATACGCGTGACGATTCCGGTGAGTAATTTGTTTTTCCCAAAGGGAACAATGACACGAAGTCCAGCTTGGACATGCTCATTTAATTCAAAGGGAATGCGGTAAGTGAAGACCTGATGTATGGGAACAGGTAGCAGGACATCTGCAAAATAAGTTATTCTTTCACTCACAAGGGTAAAGATACGAACTCCTAGAAGTTTACCCTAGGAAATTATTGACAAGCGTAGGATTCTTCTTGGTTCACGATGTTGTCACCAGGATGATTTGAACAGAACAAATAGTTTCCTGTGATGGGTCCTTGGCATAACTCACGCGTACTTTTCTTATCGATGGCGCGAATGTAGGCTTGTTGTGGTGATGTATAGAAAGGCTTGAAAACTTTCAATGTTTGACGAGAGGAGAATATTCCAACCACACGTTTCCCGTTTGTGACAGAAAGGTTGGTGTAACTTGGTTTACTCTGCGCAAGTCCAGAACTTGGCTTGTTGACCGTAATGTAATTGTACAACTCTTCTGCTCCACCAGTGATCGTGATGTAAATTCCTTGCATCGTTCTTTTTTCCACTTGAGCGTCTTCCACGATACTTTGCTTCATGAGGTCATAGAAAGACCTTCCGCTAATGGAGAATGTTAACGCACTATTTGGAACAACTTCTTTTTCACCGACTTTCCAATTGTATGATTTCGTGTAAGGAACTCCAGCGATGTATTCGTTGTACGCAACATCAAGTTGTCCGTTAATGACATACGAATTACCAGAGTTCGAAACGGCAAGTCCAGAGGATAAATACTCTCCGGGACTATCTGCAAATTTGAATGTGTAGTTTTGAGAACTAGAATTAGTCGTGATTCCACGAACCAAGCCTGTTTCTCCACTTACCTCAAATTCTCCATTGTTAATGCTTGCGGAAAAACGGTATCGAGCGGTAGGTTTCAACGACGACTTCATTGGGTCTGTTGACGTTTGTATCACTTCGTTTGCTCCTGTCGGAAGTGTTTTGAAGTAATATACTTTTTGCTCAGGACCATAGAAATATCCGTTGGTGTCCTTGTCTTGAATGAGTGTGTCTTTTAAAATCCATGTGCGTGTAACGGTTCCGTTCACGACTTCAGAAATCGTAGCATCCACTTGGTCAAAGTAACTTGAATCCGCAATTTGTGCAATATCCAATGCATTTCCTGGTCCAATGAAAGCGCGTGTGATTTTAACGTAGTGCAAGGAGTCCGCCTGATCCAACAAACCATAGACAATAGCGGTTTCTTTAAAGTCACCAGCTAGTTTCAAATCCTCGGAACAGCTTTGCAGGAATAATGCTGCTAAAAAAAGAAGGGAGAGAAAACGTTTGATCATCTGAGTTAGTTTGAATCAAAAATACAATTTATTTAGCGAATTCCTTGAGGAGCGATTCCTAAATCGGGCGTTTCACTTTTTTCAATGGAAATTAATTCCACTTCAAAAATCAATGGCGAATAAGGTTTGATGATTGTGTTTGGTGGTGGATTTCCACCATAAGCCAATTCTTGAGGAATGAAGAATTTGTATTTAGAACCGATGTTCATCAACTGAATTCCTTCTGTCCATCCTGGAATCACTTGGTTTAACACAAAAGAAACAGGCTCTCTTCCAAGGGAACTATCAAAGATTCCACCTTCAGGAATGCTTCCTTGGTAATGAACTTTCACTGTGGATGTTGCTGTTGGATGTGCTCCTTTTCCAGCTTTCACCACTTGGTATTGCAATCCACTAGCCGTTGTCATGATTCCCGGTTTCGTTTTGTTCATCTCCAAAAATCCTTCACCAGCTGCTTTGAACTGCTCTGTGATTTTTGCATATTTTTTATTCATTTCCACTTCGAAAGCAGCCATGATTTTCTTGCGGTCCTCGTTTTTCAATACTTCGATGTCTAACTTGTTTAGTCCATCAGCGAAACCTCTTTCGACCATTTTGATATCGATCAGTGGCAATGCATCTAAATCCTTAAAGTATCCTTCAAAACGTTGACGGTTGATTTTTCCAACAGCCAATGATCCTTCTGCATTGTATTTCTCGTTGAACTCTTTTCCAGTTTTCCCGATGCACTTCGTCACGGTTTTAGAAAGTCCTTCAAATTCTGAATCAGAAACTTTGCATTTGAAACCTTCCACTAATTTTTCTTTATCCATTTTGTTAAATGGACTTTCAGAAATAAACGGTTTAGCGATTTCACATCCAAGCACATAAGAGTATTTCTCTTGAATGGTTTTTAATTCAACTTTCTCTTCTCCACCACATGCTTGTAGGATCAGGAATAAGGCGATAAATAGGGAATAACGAATCATTAGTTAATGTTTAAAAGTTCAACTTCAAAAATAAGTGCACTGAATGGTTGGATGGGTCCACCTGGGTGTGGATTTGCTCCGTAAGACAATTCTTGTGGAATGTATAAACGGAATTTAGATCCAACAGACATCAATTGCAATGCTTCGGTCCATCCTGGAATCACTTGGTGAACGCCGAATGTTGCTGGAGTCCCACGTAACATCGAACTATCGAATACCGTTCCATCGATTAATGTTCCGTGGTAATGAACGGTTACATTGTCCGTTGTAGCTGGTTTTGCTCCATCACCTGCCGTTAAAACCTCGTATTGCAATCCAGAGAAGGTTTGGTGAATGCCTTCTTTTTTCGCGTTTTCCGCTAAGAATTCTTCACCTTGTGTTTTGTTCGCACTAAAAGCCGCATTCTTTTTCTCATCCAAGTATTGTTGGATAAAAATGTTTGCTTCATCCGGAGTTAAAGCAGTTGTTTCATCATTGAAAACCGCCTGAATGGCTTGCATCATCAAATTCACGTTGATGTGCTCTAGTTGTTGATTTTTCAAACTTTCACCGATGCTCATTCCAACACCGTAGCTCGCTTTTTCTTCTAAAGATTGCATTTAATTGATTTTAAGGAGACGAAGTTAAGAAAAATGCGTCGGAGATCTTTGAAAAAATCAGGCGAATACTAGAATAATTGTAACAACATGTAAAAATGCCCGTTGAAGGCTTTATGCAAAAATCTTTTCACTTTGATTACGAGCTTCATTCCACTTGGGAGAATTTGGCGGAATCGGACCTTCAGTTGGTTGAATTAGCCTATGAGGCGATGGATTTAGCGTATGCTCCGTATAGCCAATTTAAGGTCGGCGCAGCGGTTCGTTTGTCGAATGGACTCACCTTAAAAGGAAATAACCAAGAAAACATTGCGTATCCATCTGGACTTTGTGCAGAGCGTGTGGTTCTTTTTTACGCCGGAGCAAATTATCCATCGGAATCCATCGAAACGATTTGTGTGGTGGCACGTGGAGATTTAATGCCGAGTGAGTTTTTGCTTTCCCCGTGTGGATCTTGTCGTCAAGTCATGTTGGAAACCGAAAACCGTCAAGCAAAAAAAATCCGTGTGATCTTAGTGAACCAGGACAAGCGCACCATCGTGCTTCATTCGGTGAAAGACTTGCTTCCTTTTGGATTTGGGAAGTAGGATTCAATAAACACCTTGTATCGCTCTTATTTATGCTTAAACCAACAATCCCTGCGGTCGTTTTCGTATGCTTTGAAAACCGTATTCACCGGAGTTCCGTGCTTGAGCTTTTCGTTAAATTGGGTTCTCGCTACATAATTAAAGGCGCCCATGTCACCGGTAAACGCGGTTTTGTTGTCGCTGTTTCCTTTTAGGTGAATATCACACAACTGTTGAATAAACCCAAAGAATAAAGGAGCTTTTCCTCCGATGATTCCGCAGTTTATGAGTGTTGCGTCTGCAAACTTCTGTTCGTAAGCTGCGTAATCTGCAATGTTGTTACGCAAATGCGTCGAATGATCGTTCATCCAATCATTGTTCAGTATTTTGGGTTCGTCCCCACAAAATAGCGTGCTTGGATTTTCAGTGAAAAAGGGATCAGTAAACGGATTCTTCATCAGTGTAACATCAGAAACATCCGTCACGAAAATATGAGCAAAAAGGCCCATATTTTTCTCCAAAAAATCACGGTAAACAAAATAGCGAAATACGTTTGGATTGAATGCGTGGTTGTAGTTGACGCGGATAAAAGAAATGAATTCATTTTCGTGTTTCAGGCAGGTTTCCGCGCTGAAGTTGTTGTGAAAGATGATTCCTTGTAGTTTTTGCGCTGCGATGGATTCCGCCCATTCACGTACCAATTCGTAGTTGTCATCGTTGAGGGTTTCATTTCGATTTACATCAAACACCCCTGAAATGTGACAGGCCATGATGAGATTTCTGTCTGACGAGATCCCTTTTGTATTCGAAAAAGACATCAATTAACAGTTGACTAAGTTGGCTTTCTTGATGGTCGAGCAAATGCTATTTGGCATGTTTCGGTGATAAATGTAGGTTCTTAAGTCCGCTTTTTTCACGCGAAATTGAGTCCCAGCTTTTTCGTAAAAATCGGCGTCTGCGGCGAATCCATTTCTGAAATCGATGCTTGAAAAGACTTTTTTAAGACCGAACAAGGTGCCGAAAAGGATGACCTCGTCTAAATGAATGAGTTTGGTTTGGTCATTTTTATCGGGTACGTAGTAATCGTCCATGCTGTCAACAATTGTTTCCGTGGTAGAGCAAATCAAATCCACGTTTTCCATTTCTTTCAAGCACTCAGTTAAATGGTTTGGTTTGTATTGATCGTCACTGTCCAAGATGGTAATGTAGTCGCCCATGCTGTAAAGTACGCCACGGTTGATCGACGCAGATTGTCCGCGATTACTGTGACGAATATAGATTATTTTGTCCTCGTGTTGCTCCACGTATTGCATCAAGGCCTCACGGTTATTTTGGGTACTGCCATCATCGATAATCAGCAGCTCGAAATCTTGAAAATCCTGATTTAAAACGGAATCAATTGCTCGTTTGATATAAGAGAAATCGGTATTAAAAACAGCCATTAGAACGGATATCTTTACTTGTCTCAACATAAGTGCTTGGTCTAGTGGTTGCGGCGCAAAGATAGGTAAATGTTTGGTTCAGTTTCAGTTTCCCGTTTTCCGATGTTCGTTTTCCGATGTCCGTTCGCTCTCTTTCTGTTTCTCGCTCTCTTTCTGTTTCTCGCTCTATTTTCCGCTCTGTTTCTCATAAATCAACTGACACACCTTATCCATCGATTTAAACAGCGTCACATCAAATTTCGGGGATGTGATCAATTTGGTCATGGAAGCAACGGCATCGAAGAGTAGTTCGTTTTCACGTTGAGGAATCCGTTCGATGAAGGTAATTTCCTTGCTTCCTTTCTGTGATTCCGAGACGATGACCTCGTTGGTGGTCAAATCGATGGCAAATAATAGGGTCTTTTTCATTTTGAGCGAGCTTGTTGGATCTTAGTGAAGGTAGCAGCGTCCACTGGAATTCGTTGTTTTGTTCTTGCATCGGACACCTTTTTGAGTGGTTCCGGTACATTGTCGAGCGGTCGTTGTTGGTTGTTTTGTCGAGCCACCATCGCAGCAATTGGTTCCGACGGTTCTATCATGTATTTTGCAGGTGCAGCTGTTCGATTTACTGCGGTTACAGGACATGCACAGCAATTGAATGTTTGACGCTTCACTGCTTCCGCCGCAAGAGTAAGGGGTAATGTGATCGTATTCAAGATTGGATGAACTTCCACAACAATTGCATTTTCCGCCATCTCGGGTGTAGACGATTTGTTTCGTCGTTTCCGAAATATAGCGACTCTGTGAAAAGCCGCAGATGCTGATGAATAGGAGTGCGAGGAATAAAAGGATTTTTTTCATCAATCAAATATTTAATTAGAAATATCAATTCTTAAAAGTAATGGATTTTGAATGATAATTAACATTGGGCCATTCGTATCAACTAAATTTGATTCCAATTTCATTTTGATTTATAAACATGTGAAATTCCCCCACGAAATGTTATCAACAATTGAGGTAAATCGCTAGAAAGCAAGTATCTTTGTAAGCTAAAAAATTACCTCATGAATAGTTGGTTTACCGTTAAAGTAAAATACACAAAACAATTAGAAAACGGATCGTTTAAACGTGTTTCCGAACCTTATTTATTAGCTGCCATGACCTTTACGGATGCGGAGGCGCGTATCTATGAGGAATTGGGTACGACCATCCGTGGCGAGTTCCAAGTAACCGGAATTGCACGAACGGATTTACATGATATTTTTCAATACGATGATACAGAAACGTGGTTCAAATGTAAGGTGACTTACGACCGCATGGACGAAGAAGGGGAGAAGGCGAAAACCGTTTCTCAAAACTTTTTGGTGTCCGCATCAAACGTAAAAGAAGCGTATGAGCGCACCGTGGAAAGTTTGTCAACCATGATGATTGATTTCGTGATTGCTTCCATCGTTTCTTCTCCCATTGTTGAGATTTTCCCATACCGCGAAGAAGATGTTCAGAGTCCAGCAATGAAAAAAATCGCTGTTGAAGACAACATCGAAGAACGCACACCTGTTCGTGCTGTATTCTCTGCGGCTGGATCTGATTTCGACGATACGGAAGAAGAAGTTTTTGTGGCAGATGAATCGGAGGAGGATTCGACAAGTGAATTAGAGGACGATTTCTCGAATGACGAAGACGAATGAGTGAATGGTTGAAAAAATACCGTGAAAACCATGCGGATTTCGACAAAGGTGAGTCGTTGACAGATCTTGGTTCGAATCCATTTTCAGCCTTTTCTCGCTGGTTCGATGAAGCAGTGCAGAACGGAGAAGTGGAAGCGAATGCGTTTGTACTTAGCACATCTACTGCGGAAGAGGGAGTGAGTTCACGCATCGTTTATTTGAAAGAACTGAAGGATGAACGTTTTGTTTTTTACACGAATTACTTGAGTCAAAAGGGCCGACAAATAGCGGAAAACCCACATGTTTCTATGTTGTTTTTTTGGCCTGGATTACAGCGTCAATTACGCATCGAAGGTACGGTAGAGAAAGTTTCAGAGGAAGTGAGCGACGCCTATTTTGCTTCGCGTCCGAGAGAAAGTCAATTGGGTGCTTGGGCATCTCAACAATCGAACGAATTGGCACAAGCTGAAGACTTAATCGCTGCATTCGAAAAATACGACCGACAATTTCCGAACGATGTCCCGCGTCCGCCACACTGGGGAGGATATGCGATTCAAGCAACCAGCATCGAATTCTGGCAAGGACGTCCATCGCGCTTGCACGACCGTGTGGTGTTTCAAGTCCATGAGAATACCTGGAAACAAATCCGTAAAAATCCATAATGCGAAAATTTCAACCCACGTGTCACGTTTTGTCGAATGGAATCCGAGTGGTTCACTTGCAGGTTCCCAATCAAGTGGCGCATTTAGGCTTTTTCTTTTCGGCTGGATCACGCTACGAACAAGCCCACGAAGTTGGACTAGCACATTTCCTTGAACATTGTTTGTTTAAAGGAACGAAGACACGAAATGCCTTGCACATTCTCTCACGGATTGATGCGGTTGGCGGGGAGTTGAATGCCTACACGGCGAAAGAAGAACTGTGCTTGCACGCTTCGTTTTCCAAAGAACACACGAAAAGAGCCTTGGAATTGTTAGCGGATATTTCCATTAACTCCACTTTTCCTGAAAAAGAAATTGAGAAAGAAAAGGAAGTGATTTTAGATGAAATCAACTCCTATTTAGATAGTCCTAGCGACAAAATATTCGATGATTTCGAAGAACATTTGTTCAAAAATCACCCACTTGGAAACAATATCTTGGGAACGAAAGAAAGCGTTTCTAGTTTTACCCAAGCGGATTTACAGCGCTACGTGAATGCGTATTTTACCGCTGATAACATGGTGGTTTCATACGTTGGAAACATGCCTTTCAAGAAATTGGAACCTCTGATGGAAGCGACCTTGAGTCACATGCCGTTAACGGCTCCACGTACTGATTTCTTGTCCTTTACTTCGTATGCGCCCTTTCAAATCAACGTGAAAGAAGCGAATTACCAAGCGCATGCAGTTCTAGGTGGAATCGCGCCGAGCTACAAAGATGATGACCGCATGGCGATGTCCTTGCTGATTAACATTCTTGGCGGACCCGCACTGAATTCCAAGTTGAATTTGTCGGTACGAGAGAAATATGGTTTGGCGTACACGGTGGAAGCGAGTTATTCTTCCTTCGTGGATTCTGGATTCTGGCAAATCTATTTCGGTTGCGAGGACAAAAACATCAACCGTACCTTGGACTTAATTGACAAAGAATTGGTGAAATTTCGATCCAAGGAATTGAGTTCGCTGCAATTAACGCGTGCGAAGCAACAGTTCAAAGGTCAAATGGCTTTAGGGATGGATGTCAATGCCGGACTCATGCAAGGACTAGGGAAAAGCATGTTGGCGTTTAATCAAATAGATACGATTCAAGAAATCCACCAAGGAATTGATAAAATCACGGGAGCAGATATCTTGCGCTTAACGAATGAATACTTGGCAAAGGATGCGATTTCTTCCTTGATCTTTGGCGTAGAACAGGATTAACGTCCGCCGAAAATCGAACTTCCCACACGAATCATGGTACTTCCTTCTTCGATGGCGATTTGATAATCTCCGGACATGCCCATGGAAATTTCCTTGAAATAAGTGTTATCTTGGAAGTTACTAGCTTTCAATTCATCAAAAATGCCTTTGAGTGACTGGAATTCACGGTGAACTTGTTGATCGTCGTCTACAAACGAAGCCATTCCCATCACGCCAACCACACGAATGTTTTGACAGGACTGAAATGCCTCACTTTCGATTAATTCCTGTGCTTCTTCCAAAGAAAGTCCAAACTTGGTTTCTTCTTGTGCGATGTGAAATTGCAAAAGCACATCAATGCTTCGCTCGTTTTTTTCTGCTTGTTTATTGATTTCTACTAACAGTTTCAAACTGTCCACCGCGTGAATCAAGTGAACAAAAGGAGCAATGTACTTGACTTTATTGGTTTGTAGGTGTCCGATGAGGTGCCAGTGAATGTCCTTTGGCAGCACTTCGGCTTTATCGACCAACTCTTGTACTTTGTTTTCTCCGAATGCACGTTGTCCAGCGTCATAGGCTTCTTGTAAATCGCTAACAGGTTTCGTTTTGGAAACAGCGATTAACGCGACGGTTTCGGGAAGAGTGGCTGTGATTTCGTTTATTCGTTCAGCAATCATGCGTGCAATTGATAAATGGTGAGTCCACTGCGTAATTTCGGTTCCACCCACGTAGATTTTGGCGGCATGTTCATTCCTGCATCCGCTACTTCTTTGACTTGGTCAATGGTTGCGGGATGTAGGATAAATCCAACTTCGAACTTTCCGGAGTTGATTTTATCTTCGATGGAAGACAAGGACTCATTTCCGGGAACGAATTCCACTTGATCGCTTGTTTTTAGGTCGACGATGCCTAATAAGGGTTTTAAAATTAAATCACTGAGAATAAAGGAATCCAATTGTTCTACTGGATTCGATTCATTGATGTACGAATGATTTGGTTCGAAAAGGTACCAGTCATTTCCCATGCAAATGGTGAATTGATGTTCCTTCTCCGGTTCAGCTGCACCAGGAATGGCTTTCATGCTTCCGAGTTCACTCATGGCCGCAACAAAAGATGCTTTGGTAAATCCATTGAGGCTTTTCAATAAACGGTGGAAAGCCAATATTTTCACTTGGTCTTTCGCCACGATGTAACTTAAAAAGTATCCCGTTTCCGCAGTTGCTGTTCCTTGTTCGTCTTTCATTTGTGCATAGCGAACGGAGGAAGCCGAGCGGTGGTGTCCGTCAGCGATGTACAATGCATCCACCGATTTGAACAGTGTTTGACATTCCTTCGTTTGGGCAATGGAAAGGACCCAAAGTTCATGTTTGATGCAATCGGTCGTCGTAAACTCGTATTCTGGACGTTCAGTGCTCACGTTTTCAATGAGTGTGTTGAGTCCAGGCTGTGGGTCGTAGGTCATTAACACCGGTTCTGCATTGAATCCTACTTGGTCCAGGTAGTTTGTGAAAACTTCTTCACGCAGGGTCAATGTTTGCTCGTGTTTTTTGATGTCGTTATCGATGTACTCTTGCACACTCGCGCCACCTACGATTCCAATCACAGAAAAATCTCCTTTTGATTGACGGTATATGTATAAATGTTCTTCGGCATCTTGAATCAGAATTCCTTTATCCAGGAAATCGTTGAATTGCGTTTTCACCAATTGAAATCTTTCGGTCGAGTTGGCTTTCGTTTTCACGGTGGTGCTAAACTCCGGATTGATGATGTGCAGGAAGGTAAATGGATTATCTTCCAATTTTGCTTTCAACACGTTCTTTTTGTAAGAATAATAAGGCCTTGTCGCGACTAAATGAACTTTGTCACGAACAGGACGAATCGCCTTGAATGCTGAAATATCGGACATCTTGTATTAAAACTTATAATTCAAACCGAAACTAGGAAGAATAGGGAACTGATAAATAATCTTTGAAGTAATGCGGTTCACGTAGAAGATGTTGTTTCTGTTGTATACGTTGGTAATACTTGCAACAATTTCCATCACATCCTTATTCTTGAAATTAAATTGTTTTTTGAAGGTAATGTCCAAGCGGTGGTAATACGGTAAGCGTTGTGAGTTGAAGGTACCTAGTAAGGTTGTGATCGAACTTGGATTATTTGTCACGTAATTACTAGTAACACCTCCAGAGAAATTCTCTCCTTGATAATATCCAGCTGTAGGTGTGAATGGCAATCCAGAACCAAGATTCCAACGGATGTTTAACTCATAATTTTTTGCTTTTCCGAATAAATACGATCCAACAAGGTTTACGTTGTGACGTCGGTCAAAAACAGGAGCGTAGTTCGCGAATCCATCCCAACGGGTATTTTTTCCGTAGGAGTAAACAGCCCACAAAAACAAGCGGTCTTTTGAATATTTAGCCAAGAAGTCAATTCCGTAAGATTGACCCGTTTCGATAATGAAATCTTTTTTGAACACATCGTCGATGAGCTCAAACTGGGAAACATCATCGTACAATTTATTCTGATTGATGTTGCTCAACTGCGAGAAGTACTTGTAGTATCCTTCTATATTGAAAGACCAGAATTTCCCTAAGTCGAATTCCATACCTACAATGGCATGCCATGCATATTGAAGTCCGTTTTTCGTGTTTTTCACGTTTTGAAATTGTGTCACAAATTGCTCTTGTACATTGGTAGGAGCAGATAAAAGTCCGTTGAATAAGTTGACAACATCCTTGTCGGAAGATGCCGATGTAAAGTTTTGAGAAAAGCGTCCACCAGAGAATTTAAAGCGTAGGTTTTCGTTCGCGTTGTATTTCAATCCAAGGCGTGGTTCAGGAGAAATGGTATTCAAGGAAGCATAGACTTGAACGCGCAATCCAGTTTGAATGACCCATCTTCTTTTAATCAATCGGTAATTGAAGTAACTTCCAATTTCCGTGGTGAAGTTAATGGCTTCAATTTTTCGTTTTGCTTCGTTGTAGGTGACAAATTCCGTGTTGAATCCATTGATGTTGAATCCATAGTTCATTTCACTTTCGTTCTTCAAGAAATAACTAAAGTCAAATCCAAGATCGAATCCACCGATTTTAGAATAACGAGGTTCTTGTGCTGTTTCCGCGAAGGTTGTTTGGTAGTTACTGCCATTCACGTGTCCACGAATGAACAATGGAGATCCACTTGGTACCATCAAGAAATTCACACCTCCACCGGATGCATCCCATCGAAGGTTGGCGATGTCGTAATTCACGGAGTCTTGGTTGTGAAATCCGAAAGCGCTTACTTTCGTTCCGCCATCCCCGTTGAAGGTTACTTTTCCGTATACATCGGTGAAATTAAAAGGCAATCCGTTTCCGTCATTGACTTTCGGGTAAAGTGATTTCGACGTGTAATCGAGTAAACTGTGTTTTGCCGAGAAGACATAGGATCCTGGCGCTGCTTTTTCCTTGGTTACTTTTCCAATCGGACCTTCCAATACCATTTTCGCAAGAAAGGGAGATGCGGAAACGCGTCCTCCAAATTCTCGGCGGTTCCCATCTCGGTAGGTGATGTCCATTACGGAGGAAACGCGTCCACCGTATTTTGACTCGAATCCACCTGTGTAGACGTCTACGGTTTTTACTAATTCTGTTTCAAAAATGGAAAAGAATCCAATCGAGTGGAATGGATTGTAGATGGTCATTCCATCCAATAAAACTTTATTTTGAATCGGTGTTCCACCACGAACGTACAATTGTCCACCTTGATCTCCAGTTGTTACTACTCCTGGTGTTACACTAATTGCACCAACGATATCGTTCTCACCACCATGACTTGGAATACGGTCTAGGGATTTTTGGTTGTATTTCAGTGTCCCGATGAGCACTTCATTTTTCTTCTCTTTTGAATCGACGCTGACAACAACTTCTTTCACATTCTGTGTGTTGCGAACAAGTTTAAATTGAACATCGTAAATCTTGGTTTTGTCCGTCATGTTTACATTGACAAACGCTTTATTGAAACGTCCAGCTTCAATCTTTAAGATGTATGAACCTTTCGTTAATTTCGGGATTAAGAATCCACCATTGTTGTCGGTAAATGCACCGGAAATAACGGTGCTATCCAATTTCAAAAGTTTGACCTTCATTTCACCTACCGGCTCCATATTGGAATCGTCGTAAACAAATCCACGGATGGAAAAGTCTTGAGCAAATGTTGTGAATCCAACAAGGGAAATAACGAAGAAAAGTAGTTTATTTAACATGTGTTTCAATAAGAGTTCCCGAATTTAATGAATAGTTCCCAACAAAAAGCTATCGAACAAGAGTATTCCTTACTCGATGATGCATTTTTGCAAGAAAACTCCAGAAGAATGCTCGAATTGAATCCAATAAATCCCCGGACGCAGATCGCTCACGGAAATGGTATTAGAACCGTTTTTCAGTTGAACGGACTTCGTTTTTTGTCCAAGCATGGTCCAAAAAGTAGCCTGTATTGGCTGACTTCCTTTGTTTGTGATAAGGAGGAAATCGTTACAGGGATTAGGAGAAATACTAATTTGATCCATTAGCATGTTATGTAGACCAACGATATTCAAATTCGGACTCGTCGCACATCCAAAAGGAAAAGTGACTTGAACGGTGTAAACACCACTAGCATTTGGAGCTAGCTCGTAGAAATCTGCAAAGGCTCCAGGGATCAATTGTCCATCTAGAAACCATTGATAAGAACTTCCGGGAGTAGTGGTCTGAAGGATGTTTCCATTTTGAGTGATGTCCACCGTTGGAATATTCGGACACGTTGTTTGAGTGCTTGTTCCGGGTGTGTTCGCTAAATAAAGTTGTGTTGCTTCATACGCTGCGCAAATGTCTTTCAAGTTGTAGTCTAACCAAGGATCTAAAATGGAGTAGATCGTATTTTGTTGTTCTGCACGGCTGATGCTTATCCCTGTTGAAGAAGTACTTTCCCCAAAATCACAATTGAAGTTCGTGTTCGCAAAGTAACAATGTGCTCCACCGATGATGCTCACGAAGGATTTACAGGTACTCGTCACGCCGTCGTACATAGGAATGTGGTGTTGTGATGGAGGAGTAACGCCATCTGAACTTCCAGAAAAGACGATACTTGGCACTTGCACATTCGGTGCAACAGCAATGGCCGATGGATTGGTTTCCGCCGGAGCGAGTCCGATCAGTGCGTGAATGGATGTGTTGTTATTCGCCGCTAAAAAAGAAGCGCCGCCTCCCATGGAATGTCCCATGATTCCCGCTTTTGGGTAAATATGATTTTGGAAAAGTGCGTTCGCTGTTTGTAGGTCCAACATTTTCTGTGCGACCAATTTCAAGTCCAAACCAAAATCTCCGTGACTTGGCGACGGAAACAAACTACTTTCTGTTCGAACGAATGCCATGATGTACCCACGCGGAACATAGTGTTCCCAAATATTCGAATAGGCATCCCAAGTCATCGCGAATCCGTGTCCGAAAACAATGATTGGAAATTCACCACTTGCCACTGGAGTACTCGTACCTGCGGACGTTGCTGGATAATAAACTTCCGTTTGAATTTGTCTGCCTGGACCACCGCCTGAACCGACTCCACCCGTTCGTGTGGGATCGTTAAAGGTAAAAGTGGTGTGACCGATACTTGTTTGTGCTTGACAAAATTGAACGAGAAACAGAACGAGAAACAGGATGCTTTTCATGGATTAAATTTAGGATAAATGTACAAAAATCTTATTGGACTGTCCCCCAATTTCCTCGATCAAGGCTTCGGTATTGAATCGCTTCCGCGATGTGATTAGATTGAATGCGTTGCGAGGCGTCCAAATCAGCGATGGTGCGCGCCACTTTGATGATGCGGTCGTATGCTCGTGCGGAGAGTCCAAGTTTGTTCATCGCCATTTTGAGCAAATTAGTTCCGGCATCGTCAAGTTGGCAATTCGCCTCAAACTCTGACTTCGACATTTGGGCATTGCAGTGCATTCCTTCTCGATTCATGAAGCGGTCGCGCTGAATTTTACGGGCTTTTTCCACCCGCAAGCGAATCGACCGGCTTCCTTCACTTGGGACTGTAGAAGAGAGTTCATCAAAGCTCACAGGCGTAACTTCGACGTGCAGGTCAATGCGGTCCAATAAAGGACCCGAAATGCGATTCAAGTATTTCTGAACGACTCCTGGTCCGCACACGCAGGTTTTCTCTGGGTGGTTAAAGAATCCACACGGACACGGATTCATTGCCGCGACGAGCATGAATCCCGCGGGATAATCAATGGAAAAGCGTGCTCTGGAAATATTGACCACGCGATCCTCCAACGGTTGACGCATGACTTCGAGCACATCACGTTTGTATTCGGGAAGTTCATCGAGAAAAAGTACGCCGTTATGTGCCAACGAAATTTCACCGGGTTGCGGATAGGATCCCCCGCCGATTAAGCCGATGTCCGAGATCGTGTGATGGGGTTTTCTAAACGGACGCTGGGTAATGAGTCCGACTGGATTTTTGATCTTACCGGCAACGCTATGAATCTTTGTCGTTTCTAAAGCTTCCTCAATCGTCATTTGTGGTAGAATGGTCGACAAGCGTTTGGCCAGCATCGATTTTCCGGCGCCTGGCGGACCGATGAGAATCACGTTATGTGATCCGGCTGCCGCAATTTCGAAGGCACGTTTGATGTTCATTTGTCCCTTCACATCGCGAAAGTCGTCGTCAAAAATATCGGTGTTTTGTTGGAAAGAGGCAGAGACATCTACGATGGTCGCTTCCAGGGCGGATTCATCGTTCATGAAGTCAATGACTTCGCGGATGTTCTCCACGCCGTAAACCTTTATTTCCTGAACGACGGCCGCTTCTTGCGCGTTAATCTTCGGGACAATGATTCCTTTAAATCCTTCTTTCTTCGCTTGCAGGGCGATGGGTAAAATTCCTTTGGTTGCTTGAACGGACCCATCGAGTGATAATTCACCAATCATCAAATAATCACTTAAGTGATCCGCTTTCACTTGTTCACTGACTGCTAGAATTCCAATGGCGATGGGCAAATCGAAAACGGATCCTTCCTTGCGAATATCTGCGGGAGCCATATTTACGGTGATTTCTTTTCCGGGGAATTTAAGGTCATTGTTTTTAAAGGCAGCTTTGATGCGTTGTTGACTTTCTTTGACGGAATTATCCGGTAATCCGACTAAATAAAAGTTAACACCAATGCCTAAATTGACTTCAATCGTGATGGTGGTGGCATTGATACCGAAGACGGTACTGGAGTAGGTTTTGACTAACATAAAATAGAGGTTTTTTTAATTTTCTCCATTTAAGTTAGTCAAATAAATGATTCAAAAACAAGTGAAATCAGATAAAAAACAAAGAAAAAAGCACAAAAAACACTAAAAAACGACGAAAATCACCTAAAATGACATTTTAGTATTTAACGGCAACTCTCATAAAAGACTGTCCAGTTTGACTATTTTCTACTCGTAAAAAATAAGTTCCTGAAGTCAATTGATTTAATTCAATGTGTTGGAATCCTATCGATAAATCTCTTCGAAGAATTTCAAGTCCATTTGCTTGAAAAATGGTTAATTGGATATTCGTCAAACCATTTATTTCAAACACCAAATATTCAGTAAACGGATTCGGTTGAATATCGATAAAACTCATCCAATTTTCCGTCAGCTTTGCACTACCGCACTCACCCTGTGTAAACGATACAACACCACCGTAATTTGTCGCTTCGCACGAATTGGAATAGGTAATGGAATCACATCCGCAAACAGGTAAATAAACTGTTGGACACAATGCAGTTAAATCTATCAAGGAACTATCTACACACGTAAGTAGAACCGTTGTATCTTGAATACATGCGCCATTACATTGATAAGAACTTTGGAAAAAAGAAGTGGAATAGTCCGTGCCATTGGAACCAATCATGCTACATCCAGAAAGCATGACGCAGCCGGAATCACTTAAGGCCCATCCAAGTGGCATTGCGCACAAACCGAAATTGACACCAAGTGGAATGACCACACAGGTATCGACAAAGTCTTTTTCCCACATTGGATTTGGTTTTATTTGCGCGGATGTATTTGTCCACGAAAACAGACAAAGTACAAGACAGAAAAACAGTGTTTTATTCATAAACTATTTTTGAAGGACCTTGAAAACAGCCGTATTTACTGCAGCGATTACTTGCTGCACTTGTTCATCCGTTAAGTTAAAATAAACGGGCAATGAAATTTCTGTAGAATATTTATTCCATGCCTCTGGATAATCAGCCATCTGGTAGCCCAAATTTTTATACGCTGTCAAGAGTGGTAAAGGTTGAAAATGTACGTTTACAGAGACATCTTGTTCGAATATCTCTTGGATAATCGCATCGCGCTGTTCTTCGCTGACATCTGCAATTCGCAACTGGTATAAATGGTAACACGTCTGTTTGTCCGCGGTGTGATTCACTGGTATGATTGCCCAAGATGTTTGTTGAAAAGCAGCATCGTAAGCGTCAAAAATTGTTTTTCTGCGATCGAGGTTCTCTTGGTAACGCTCCAACTCGATGAGTCCAATCGCTGCTTGAAGATCCGTCATGTTGCACTTAAATCCAGGCTCCAGTACGTCGTAACGCCATGCGCCTTTTTGTGCTTTTGCTAAAGCGTCTTTCGATTGTCCATGAAGGATTTTAATGCAAAATTCTTTGTAAATTTCCTCGTGGTCAAATCCAGCGGGAAGATTGAAACAAATGGCTCCACCTTCAGCAGTGGTCAGGTTTTTTACGGCGTGAAAAGAGAAACACGTGACATCGGCAATAGCTCCGGAAACTTTTCCTTTGTACGTTGCTCCAAAACTATGTGCCGCATCTGCTGCGATTAATATCCTACCGAGTTTTTCTTGTTTTTCGTTGGACGCTTGGAAAATAGCACGATTCGCTTCAACAATTTGATAGATGGCATCGTAATCACATGGATATCCAGAAATATCCACCGGCATGATTACTTTGGTGCGTTCCGTGATAGCCGCTGCGATTTTCTCATTGGAAATATTGAAATCATCGGGACTGATGTCCACCATCACAGGAGTTGCTCCCGTATGCAAAACAACATTCGCACTTGCACAATACGTGTACACTGGAATGATGACTTCATCTCCCGGACCAACTCCCCACCAACGCAATAAAATCTCCATTCCTGCAGTCCATGAGTTCACAGCAACCGTTGTTTGACAACCACAGTATTCCGTGATTTTCTTTTCAAACAATTTCGTACGTGGACCGGTGGTAATCCAGCCGCTTAATAGCGCTGCCGTTACTTCATCTACGACTCTTTGGTCGATGCGAGGGGGTGAGAAAGGAATCATAAAACAAAGTTACTTTTTATATTGTAAACTCACTTCAACCATCGGATCGTTTTCCATCGCTGCCGTTTTACTTACTTTTGTAAAAACACATTTCCATGAGAAACGAAAAAGTAGATGATTTCTTAGCAGTTCAAAAAAAATGGCAAGCGGAATTAACAAAATTGCGGATGATTGCCTTGGATTGTCACTTGGAAGAAGGATTTAAATGGAAGCATCCGTGTTACATGTTTCAAGGAAAAAATATTTGTTTGATCCATGGATTTAAGGAATATGTTGCCATCATGTTTATGAAGGGTTCATTGTTGCAAGATTCGGAAGGAATCTTATATCAGCAAACAGATCAAGTGCAGTCAGGCCGACAAATTCGTTTTACAAATATCCAAGAAATAGCGGAAATTGAAGCCACCTTGAAACAGTATATTTTCGAAGCCATCGAAGTGGAAAAAGCTGGATTAAAAGTGGCAATGAAAGCTCATGAGGATTATGAGGTGGTCGAAGAGTTTCAAGCCAAACTCGATGCGGATGAATCCTTGAAAACGGCCTTTTTTGCCTTGAAACCGGGAAGACAACGAGGGTATTTACTTCACTTTTCTGGTGCAAAACAATCTGCTACGCGCATGAGTAGAATCGAAAACGTTCGTTCCCGCATACTGAATGGAAAAGGACTCACGGATTGTATTTGTGGATTGTCGAAGCGCATGCCAAATTGCGATGGTTCGCATAAATTTCTTTAATCCGAATTTATTCCGATTAATTGAGCGCCTTTTGAGTGAAAAACGCCATTAAAATCCTCTTTTATTTCACTTACAAGTTCTCTAGTTGATGAAGAAAATCTTGAGCTATTTGATTTCGATTAAAGTGATCGGTCACATATTTTCGACCATTTTTACCTAATGATTTACGTTGTATTTCATTGTCTGCCAATGCAATAACAGCATCTTTAAAGTCAGTAATGTTCTCTGGTTCAACATAGATTCCTGCATTCGCACGATCAATAAAGTGCATGCGTGCCTCACCATCTACGGATAAAATTAAGGGTAATTCCATGGCTAAAGCTTCAAATATCTTTGAAGGAATTGCGCCTTGAAATAATGCTAATTTCCTCAAGGGTACCATAGCTACATTCACACTTTTCAAGATCATGGGCATTTCAGATTTTGACACGGGAGCTAAAAAGTGAACATTGGTCAATTTAAACTTTTCTTTCATCGCCAACAGCTCAACTTTAAGTGGTCCAGCGCCTTGTAGAATGAAGTGTATATCTTTTCTGTTGATGGTTTCTTTTGCTGTAGATAAAATCACCTCAAGTCCTTGTGCATGACCAATGATTCCTCCGTAAAAAAACAAAAGATCATCTTTTTTAAAACCATTTCGCTCTCGAAAATCATTTGTTTCTATCTTTTTAGGATCGTAAAAATCGACATCTACGCCATTTGGCAGCCAATGCGTTTGAACCTTCGGGAAACGATTCTGAATACTTTGTATGATGCCCATTGTTTGTCCAGTTACCAATGTTGATCGCTTGTAACAGGTTGCTTCTAATCGATAGGCTAATTTTAATAAAAAACGATTAGTTACAATTTTTAATTTTTCAGCGCTTTCAGGCCATAAATCCGAAACGTTAAAAATCAATTTTGCACCAAGTTTTTTGCTTAATCTCATGGCACTCCAACCTAAGAAAAGGGGAGGGCTTTCGACCAATAAATAATCAAAATTATCGAGCTTCCTTCCGCGCAAATACGAACTCACCACGAAACTAAAATAATTCATTAATCGTGAAATGATGCCTCGTTTTTTTGAAACATAAATCCATGAACGATTTACCTTAATTCCATCGATTACTTCTGTTCTTAGTTGTCTGTTTTGATACCTTTTGAACACCTCCATTTCGGGATAATTCGGCAAAGCGCATAGCACCTCCACTTCGATTCCTTTTGCTTTTAATCGCACGGCTAGTTCATGTAATCGGTTCTGAGGAGCTCCAATTTCTGGAGGATAATATTGTGTAAGTAATAGAAGTTTCATTTATTACGGTTAAAGAAAAGGGATTATTCGTGCGAATCAGATAGATTTTGATCAATGTTTTGTGTCAATTTCCGATGCTTAGGTTGCTGAATAATACTCGCAAATAAACACATGAATTGAACGTAGAACACTATGCCGGATTGACGTTGCAACATACTTTCCACAAGACAATTGACAAGTAAACTAAAAATTAAAAAAAGAAATAATTTATCATCTCGTTGCCAAGCATGTCGAATCGCTAGAAACATGATAAACAAGAAGCTCAACATGCCAACAAGACCTATTTCAGCTAGAATTTGCAAAAATTGATTGTGTGGATTGTAGTTTTTTTCGACTAATTCATCTTGATGTAAACGAATAAGTCTTTGCTGCATTTCTTTGTCTAAATTCCCGAGTCCAATACCAAATGGATGATCCATAATAATTTGGCTAGAAACGGTCCAAATAACCAGTCTTGCTTGATTGCCTGACATACCATTTGGCCGTTCTCGTATAAATTTTGTTGGGGATTCTAGGTAGTGTGTAACAACGGACGCGGTATACGAAATGTTCTTTTTTAAGGATGGTTGTATCCAGAAAATGGCTTGAATTGAAATTAGCCCTAAAATAAGAAAGGATGCGAAAATCCACTTTGCAAATGTTTTCCATGCCCAACGCAGCATCATTGTCGCGGTTATAAAACCTAAGACGAGTATTCCAGACAAGCTTTCCAAGGGTAAATGTAGGATGGTTAGAAAGGAAATGATGGCGATGGAAATGGAAGTTATTTTCAAATTCTTCGATGGAATGATCTCATTGATCAAGAAGAAAATCGAAAAGGAAAAGAACGCGGCCGCGTAACTTGGGTGATGGCTTGGTGCAAAGGCGGATGAGTGAAAATAACTGGTGTTACCAGAAACAGCATAATGGTAAATGGCTTGCGATACGAAGTACAATCCAAGAATCGTACAGCCGATGGTAAACGCACTTAAAAGTTTTTTGCGATGGATGTTAAAGTGCGGTTTAAAAGAGAAAAGAATAGGAAAAACGACGAAAGATAGTTTATGTTCTAAGTCCTTCGCAGCGTGTCCCAGATCCTTACTTGGAATACAATATAAAACATAAACCAAGTAAAGCACAATAAAATTAAAAAGTATCCAATTCCATTGAAAACTTAGTTTTTTAGTAATGGCGCCATAGAGTACCACTAGTCCAAAAAGAGCGATGCTAGGGGAGGATAAAATGGGGATGGGAATCCACAAAGAAATCATTAGGAGCAACGTGTAAAAATAGAGTTGCTCAAAGGTGATTTTGGACAAGATATGTTGAAAAAAATTCAATTTTTGTTCTTCCAATTTTAGTGAAGATTAATACTAGTAATGCGCATTCTCCATTGTTTCATGTCCGTTGTTTACCTATGTTGATCTTGAAAATATGTTAAACCAATTTCTTATAAATTTCCATGACTTTCTCAAGGATCACTTCTTCCGAGTAATTTTCATGGACAAATTTAATGATTTCTGCAGGTGAATAAGTGGTATAGTTTAGGTACACTTGTTTCATTGCTTCCAAAAGCCCTTCCATGGTATGATCTGTAAGTTCTCCCAAAAAATCATTGGTAATGATAGATTCTGGCCCACCACATGATGTTGAAATAACCGGCAAACCACAACTCATGGCTTCAATGAGTACAACACTAAACGTTTCTTTTATACTGGAGACCACGAAAACATGACTTTTATTATTCCATTGTATCATTTCAGATGGGGAAAGTTGTCCGACTAGGCTTATTTTATTCAGTAATCTTAAAGCCTTGATTTTTTTTAATAGCTTACTTTTCAATGGACCATCGCCAGCGATGATTAATTGTGAATCGGGAAATTCTATTTGAAAGGAACGAAATGCATCTATTAACAGCGTATGATTTTTATTTTTCCCTAAATTTCCCGCTGAGAAGAATGTAAAGCGTGACTCTTTTTTCGTGGATACATCTGATATAAATTGATGGTCATTGACAGTATTTGGCAAGTAGTGAAAGTCAACATGAAAATCTGTCCCTAATTGCTTACAAAGTGAAGGACTGACAGCCATTCGATAATCAACTCCAGCGAATACGTTTTTAGCAATATCCCGCTCTTTCGCGGATAATTGACGGTACAAAAATCGAGAAGAATGCTCTGTTAGTACAACTGGAATCGAATAATGGTTTTTTATGGACAAAGCCAAAAGTCCAGCTTCATAGCGATGTAAGTGTACAATATCCGGCTTTCCATGTTTCTTCAGGTAGGCCTTGAACAAGGAGCGTCCTTTCCAAAGAGCAACATAACTAACTAAAAAATGTAAAAATGGAATGTTTGGATAGCAAATGATGTATTCATCTATACCTTGTGTATGTTTGATTTCTTTCTTCCAAAACAGACTTTTTTTAAAAAATGATAGCGCAGAAATCGGCACGATGGCTATGATTCCAACTTTAATTCCTGTTTTTGAAAAATACCTTGCTTGTTGTTGCCAAAAAATTCCGGATAACGAATGAAAGATAGTAGGATAACTATGACTGACAATTAGCAAATGAAAACGATCATCATGTTGACTCATTATCCTAATATTGTTCGATAAAATGAAGCTAATTTAAGTTCTTCCACGTTCCAATTGTATTTTTCGTGAACAAGTTTTTTTCCATTTTCACCCATCAATTTTGCTTCATCTGGATGGTTTTTTAGGTATGTGATGGCGTCCGAAATTTCCTTTGGATTTGATGGGTCTACGCAAATCCCGCAATTATTTTCTACTAATAATTCTCGCCACATCTGGAAATTTGATCCAATGACAGGTAATCCAGCAGCCATGTATTCGAAAATTTTATTGGGTTGTGCGTTAACATGGTTTGGATAGGAAAGAAAGGTGACAACTCCCGCAATTGATTTTTGTTTTAATTCCATAGACGTTTTTCGATCAATAAATCCAAGTTCACGAACGTTTGTCCATCCCTTACTTTTGACCAGTTGGTTTTTAAAATCAACGGATATTTCACCAGCAAGTTCTAAGTGGCAATCCGTCAGTGCCATCGCATCAACAAGCTCTTGTGTCCCACGAATTGGGGAAATACCACCGATAAAACATACCGAATTTTCCTTTTTCATTTCCTTCGAAGAAATAAATTCAATTTCCGTTTCCAAGGGAAAATTATTAATGTCGATTGTATTTGAATGAATTCTTCGAAATCGATTGGCAATATGAGGTGTAGCTGTGACGATACCCGATAAGCGTGAGCAGACAAAATCCTCAACCCTTTCCATCACCCACGAAACAACTTTTCGCATGGGCACATAAGATTTCCCTAAAATCTGTCTTGGCAGATCTTCATGAGCGTCATAGATGACTTTTTTACCTTTCCGTTTCAATCGGAGAGCAATTCGCATTAATTCAGGATCATGCAGGTGGTAGACATCACCATTTAATTCAAGTGCCTTTCGGTAAACGTGATTAACGGTTGTCCACATACGCTTTAATCTGGAACCTTCTACCTTAGGAACAGTATGAATCTGAACAAGGTCTTCGATTCGCTCTTGAACTCCAGTTAAAATGAGATGAACTTCATATTCTGGAAACAACTTTGCCAGTGAACGACATTCCTTTAAAAAAATCCGCACATCGTGATCGCGATGTACACTGCTTAAATGAATGATTTTTTTTCTCGTATTCGTTTGATTTGGCATCTGGACTTGATTTCAATGCTCAAAAATACAGAATTAATGAATGAGACTAACCAGATTTATAATTTGAACAAGCTTCTTCTCCTTGATTTCGTAGGGTTATTTTAGTATCTTCGTTTCAATCAACTCAAAAATGTTTTAAAACAATTCGTGATTTAAGAGGTAATACTTTGTTTTTTTAGGTTCGCTTAGGAACATAACGATTCATAATAGTCCATTTAATCTATAACGTGAATAACGACCGATGATTATAAATAATCTAAATACGACAAACTTATCTACTTATCTCGGTGTCATTGTCTTATCCTTAGCTGTTTTTTTTCCGGCATTAAGTTTGGGTGAGAGCTTGCCTACGATTCATGTTTTGGATTTTTGTTTTCCTGTCTTTCTTTTTCTGATTATTCAAAAGAAGGGACTTCTAAGTAAATCATGGTATTTCATTTTGCCTTTTATTTTTGGAATGTATGTGCTATTTACCATTTTAATTCAAGGTCATTCTACCATGAGGCATGATTACTTTGAACTGTATAAATGGTTCAAATATGGAGTAACTATTCTTTTTTTCACTCAAGTGAATTTTCAATTTTTCAAAAGAGTAATTCCTTATCTAGTTGGTATTTTGTTTCTTGTTAATACCTTACATTTTTTCGATGTCTTTAAAATCAATGAGCTATTAGAAAAATATTACAATGGTGGTATTCACATTCAATTTTTCGGCAAGAATTCACTAGGAGAGCCAGCCGTTAAACGATTAGTTGGAACTATGGGTAATCCCAATATCAATGCGATTCTTTTTGGTATGACAAGTATTTATTTTTTACCTGTCACTTTCCATTACAGAAAAGTAGCGTTGTTTTTGATGAGTTTACTTTTTATGTTTTTATGTCAATCAAGAACATCACTGCTAATTCTCGCTGCAATGCTTTTCGTGATTCTTTTTTTTTATTCACGTATTTGGACAAAAAAACAATGGTTCATTCTGTTATTGGGAATCGTTCTTTCTTTTATTCTAGCGTGGATGCTGACAACATCGTTTTTTAAATATACATCTTACAGCAATAGTTTACTCGATGGTTCGGCCATAAACAGTGGATCTGCGAGAGGTAGATTTGAAACATGGAAATTACTTTTTAGTCAAATTCTCGAATATCCTATTTTTGGACACGGACCTTATAAAATATATTTTTATGCAAATCAGTTGTATTCTGAAAACGAGTATATCTTAATGTTATGGCGTTATGGAATTGTTGGATTCTTCTTTTATATCACTATCTATTTAATTCCTTTTCGTGATTTTTTCAGAGGTCGTAGGCCTGAATTTATTCAAGTACTTTTATTGGTGATATTGATGATGGTGAGCGCGTTGACAAACAATCCATTAACGGAGAGAAACATCGAGTTATTGTTTTGTATTGGATTAGCTTGGGGTTATCAAAGATATTTCGAAAAAGGCTAGTCCCCATTTTTTAGATGTTGGCGCTACCAGCGACTCATTTCTATTTTATTTTATTTGTTCTGGAAGGATTGTTTTGCTTTGTATGCGTACAAATAAAAAACTATAATGGTGATCAAAAGCCAGATAGCCTGTGCATAAGAAACTACCTGTAAACTTAAATGGAAAACTTCCTGTGTTTTTCCATATTTCCATGGGAAGTACCAGAAGGGAAATACCAATAGGAAGGAACTAAACATACTCATGTAGAAGTAGACTTTTTGTTTGCTCAAAATCAAAGGAATTGCAGCAATTGGAGAAAAAATAAAGTTTAACATGAGCCATATAGACATTGTTTCAGCATAGGTTCCTGCCAGACCCCATTCTTTACCGAAAACAAAAGCAAAAAGTGGTTTCCCAAAAAAGAATAGAATACCAAACGGAATAAGGGCAAAAAGGCAGAGGCCAACGAGCATTTTGTTTAAAAGAGGAACCATTGATTTTCCTTGGTGAAATAAATCAATAGCTCGGTTGTAAAAAAGTTGACCTAGAGAAACACCAACCAATGTCAACGGAAGCCTCAACATGGTGTAGGAATGATTGTATGAACCATAAACAGCATCCGAATAGTAAGCGAAAATAAAGGTCGCTATCAACATTTCTCGGGCATTGTCAACAAAAACATGAGGAAGGCTGATTGTTGGAAACTCTTTGTGCTTTCGCATCAACAAAGATGTTTTCTTTTTGGAGATAAATTGGTTGAATTTTTGGTGGATTTTACCAAAATGAAGAGCGAACTCCAAAGATGAGATCAGATAACCAATAAAGGTTGCTAGAATTAATCCGAAGGTGCTTAAATGAAAATAAGCAAAAACCCATTTAAGTATATTGGCAATGGACGAATTGGCAATTTTTTGTCTGGAAATAATCCCATATTGACCCATTCTAACGGACCAATTTGTACCAATGTTCACGATGATGATTCCGGCGGACCCCATTACTGTTAATACGTAAAACCACCCGTCAAAGGAAGCTCCGATATTTGTGACAAACATAAACATGAAAACAACACTCGTGATCATTAATACAATAAATGAAATGCGATAAGAAAGTCGATAGAGTAAATAAGAATGTCCGTCTAACTTGGGCAAAGGTAGCGCTGCTTCATAGCGCAATGTTGCAATAGCCGCGATAAATCCGGTCAAGCGCATATAAAGCCCTAACTCGCCCATTTCTGCAGTTGAATAAAGTCTGGTGAGGATCGGTGCAATCAAATACCCAACTGCTTGTGCAATGATAGTTCCAGATAAGAGGACACTCAACGATTTTGAGAAATCAGATCCGAGTAGTTGACGAATTCGTTCAATAGCCATTCAGGACAAAGATACAATGATTATATTTGTGAACTAAATTGATTTTTATGAAAAATGTTGCTGTTATTGGTGCTGGTACAATGGGAAATGGAATTGCGCATGTCTTTGCTCAATTCAATCACCAAGTGCATTTAATTGATGTTTCTCAAACCGCATTGGATAAAGCCATTGCTACGATTGGGAAAAATTTGGATCGTCAAGTAGCTAAAGAAGCGATCACCATGGCAGAGAAAGAAGCAACATTGAACAACTTAAAAACGTTCACAAGCATTGCCGAAGGAGTAAAAGGTGTTGAATTAGTTGTGGAAGCAGCGACAGAAAACATCAATTTAAAACTAAAAATATTTAAAGAATTAGATGAAGTAACAGCGCCAGAAGTGATTCTTGCGACAAATACATCTTCTATTTCAATCACAAAAATTGCTTCTGTAACCAACCGTGCGGACAAAGTAATTGGGATGCACTTTATGAATCCTGTTCCGGTAATGAAATTAGTGGAGATTATTCGCGGATATTCAACTTCAGATGAGGTGACAAACCTTATTATGGAAACTTCTCGTCAGTTGAAGAAAGTTCCAGTTGAAGTAAATGACTATCCAGGATTCGTTGCTAACCGTATTTTGATGCCAATGATCAATGAAGCAATCTATACCTTGTTCGAAGGTGTTGCGGGAGTTGAGGAGATTGACACTGTCATGAAATTGGGAATGGCTCATCCAATGGGTCCATTGCAATTGGCTGATTTTATTGGTCTAGATGTTTGTTTAGCCATTTTAGAAGTGTTGCACGATGGATTTGGAAATCCAAAGTACGCACCGTGTCCCTTGTTAGTGAACATGGTTATGGCTGGAAAAAAAGGAGTGAAATCTGGCGAAGGTTTTTACTCATGGACACATGGGACGAAAGAGCTCGTTGTCGCTCCTAACTTCAAGAAATAAGCGTTTCCTGTAATTTAACGAGTACTATTTGATCAATTGGAAAGGTGAAATCCTTTTTCGTTAGGTCATGAATGTATACCCATCTTTGTTTTTCTGTTTCTTCCTGAAATGGAATGGAGTAGGTATGTGTTCCAATTTTTTCTAGTTCCTTCAGTCTGACGATATAGTAAAATGCGACAAGTTGCTGGGAAGGATCAAATGCGGAAACTTGTTCGAAATCATTGAAATAAAAAAAAGAGGAGTCCAACATTTCTGCGGATAACTCCTCTTGTAATTCTCTTTTCAAGGCATCGATGATTCCTTCGTTTGCCTCTACACCTCCACCTGGAAATTTCGTAAAAAAATGTCCAAAGCGAAACTCATCTGAAAGCAGGATGCGATTTTGTTCATCGATAATCAATGCGTAGACACGAAGATTAAAACGATGCGCCAAGACTTATTTTAAAAATTTAAAGTTCTTTCCGATGTAAACGGCTGAAGCTCCTAATTCTTCTTCGATACGCAATAACTGATTGTATTTCGACATACGATCACTGCGAGAAGCGGAACCTGTTTTGATTTGACCGGTGTTCAAAGCAACGGCAAGATCAGCAATGGTATTGTCCTCCGTTTCACCACTACGGTGACTCATCACAGAGGTATATCCATTTCGAGTCGCCATTTGTACTGCTTCAATGGTTTCTGTCAAGGAACCAATTTGATTCACTTTCACTAAAATGGAATTGGCAATCCCTTCATCGATACCACGTGAAAGTCGTTGTGTATTGGTAACAAATAAGTCATCACCAACTAATTGGACTTTGTGTCCTAATTTTTCTGTTGCTAATTTCCATCCTGCCCAGTCGTCTTCTGCAAGGCCATCCTCAATGGAAATGATGGGGTATTTTTCGCACCAATTCACCCAATATTCAACCATTTGCTCAGAAGTCATATCTGTGTTGGTTGATTCGAAATGATAAATTCCTTTTTCTGCATTGTAAAATTCAGAGGAAGCTGCATCTAGCGCGATGTGCATATCAACACCTGGTTTGAATCCAGCTTTTTCGATGGCTTCAATCACCACTTGAATCGCTTCTTCATTGGAACCAAGGCTCGGAGCGAATCCACCTTCGTCACCAACATTGGTTGACATTCCTTTTTCCTTCAAGACACTTTTCAAATGATGAAAAACTTCTGTACCCCAACGAAGTCCTTCCGAAAAAGAAGAGGCTCCGAAAGGCATCACCATAAATTCTTGGATGTCAATTAGGTTGTCGGCATGTGAACCACCATTCAAGATATTCATCATTGGAACAGGCATGGTAACAGCACCAACTCCTCCGATGTATTGATACAAACTCATTCCTGCTTCTTGAGCTGCTGCACGTGCAATAGCCAAAGAAGTTCCAAGAATCGCATTCGCACCAAGTTTCGATTTATTTGGTGTTCCATCTAAATCGATCATGATGCGGTCTAATCTCTTTTGATCAAAAACATCTTCACCTTGTAATGCCTCGTTGATCAGTGTATTGACATTTTCAACCGCTTTAAGCACTCCTTTACCTAAATAACGAGACTTATCACCGTCACGTAATTCCATCGCCTCATGAATCCCCGTAGATGCTCCAGATGGAACAGCAGCGCGTCCAAGTATGCCATTACTCGTAAATACGTCAACTTCAATGGTTGGATTACCACGAGAATCTAATATTTGTCGGGCGTGAATGTCTGTAATGTAGCTCATCTTATGATTTGAATTGGTTCATGTTGTCAATAAATTGATCGAAAAGGTAGCGTGAATCGTGTGGACCAGCCGATGCTTCAGGGTGATATTGAACGGAGAAAACTGGTTTTCCTTCCAACTCGATACCTGCGATGGTATGGTCATTTAAATGAACGTGAGTCACCTTCACTTTATCTTGTGCTTCGATGCTTTCTTTTGAGATCACGAATCCGTGGTTTTGGCTTGTTATTTCACCTTTACCTGTTTTCAGGTTTTTGATCGGATGATTGATTCCACGGTGACCGTTGAACATTTTTTCTGTTTGAAGTCCTTGACTAAGTCCTAAAATCTGATGTCCAAGACAAATACCGAATACTGGTTTCCCTGAATCGGCAAGTTCTTTAACTAGGGCAATAGAGTTTGTCATGACAGATGGATCACCTGGACCATTGGATAACATATATCCATTTGGTTGGAAAGCATCCATTTCTTCTTTTGTAGAGTTCAAAGGGAATACTTTTACGTGACAACCTCTTTCTACGAGGCAACGTATGATATTTTTCTTAACACCGAAGTCAATCAAAGAAACGCGGTTAGTAGGATTTTCAGGTTTTACTTCAAAGGCTTCCGTTGTTGTAACACTTGACGATAGCTCTAATCCTTCCATAGAAGGAACTTCAGTCAACTTTTGTTTTAAAATATTGATGTCCATCTCTTCCGAAGAAATGATGGCATTCATGGCGCCTTTATTACGGATGTGACGAACAAGTGCGCGTGTATCGATATCGGAGATTCCTACGGTACCGTTTCTTTCCATTAAATCTTGGAGAGATTCATTCGCTGATGATCTCGAATAGCCATTTGAAAACTTTTTGGTAACGAGTCCGGCAATTTTGATCGAATCAGATTCTATTTCATTCTCATGAACACCGTAATTTCCGATGTGTGCAGTTGTCATTATTAACAGTTGACCAACGTATGAAGGATCGGTAAAAACCTCTTGATACCCGGTCATTCCTGTATTAAAAGCGATTTCACCTCCCGTCGTTCCTATTTTCCCAATAGCGATTCCTTCGAACACTGTACCATCTTCAAGTACTAAAATTGCTGGTTGATTTTGTTGCATGAATAAATTTTAGTCAAAATTAGAAACTCTAGGCCAAATGCAGTTATCATAAACAAAAAAAGGCGGATAAAATCCGCCTTTTTTTATTAACAATGTGTCAATTTATGCTTTTTCTTCGCTGTTTTCAGATTCGTCAGCTGCTGGAGCTTCTTCTGCTGTAGCTTCTGGAGCAATTTCTTCAGCAGTTTCTTCAACAACTGTTTCAACTACTGCCACTTCAACTGGAGCCTCTTCAGCAACAACTTCTTCTACAACTGTTTCAACTACCGCTTCTTCAGCTACATTTTCTACAACAACTGCTTCTTCGATAACCGTTTCCGTTGATTCTGTTGCTTCTACGGTAGCGTTATCTTCTTTTTTACCACCACGACGTGAACGACGCGTTGTTTTCTTAGCGTTATCGTTGTTGTACAATTCATTGTAGTCAACCAATTCGATCATACACATTTCCGCATTGTCACCTAAACGGTAACCAGTACGAATGATACGTGTATATCCGCCAGCACGATTAGCAATTTTCGGAGCTACTTCACGGAATAATTCAGTTACCATTTCTTTATTTTGAAGGTAAGAGAATACAACACGACGTGAGTGAGTAGAATCTGTTTTTGCTTTCGTTAAAATCGGTTCAACAAATACGCGTAACGTTTTTGCTTTAGCGATTGTGGTTGAAATACGCTTGTGTTCGATTAATGAACAAGCCATATTTTGAAGCATTGCTTTGCGGTGGCTTGTTTTTCTTCCTAAGTGATTTATTTTATTTCCGTGTCTCATGACTAAAATTTCTAATCTTTGTCTAATTTATATTTCGCAACGTTCATACCGAAAGTTAATCCTTTGCTATCAACTAAGTCTTCTAATTCAGTTAAAGACTTCTTACCGAAGTTTCTGAATTTCAACAAGTCTGATTTCGCATAAGAAACTAGGTCTCCTAACGTTTCAACATCTGCAGCTTTCAAACAATTCAAGGCGCGTACAGATAAATCCATATCGACTAATTTTGTTTTCAATAACTGACGCATGTGAAGTGAAGTTTCATCAAATTCTTCTGATTCAGCTTTAATTTCACTGTCCAACGTAATGCGCTCATCAGAGAACAACATGAAATGGTGAATTAAAATCTTAGCAGCTTCTTTCAATGCTTCTTTCGGATGAATAGATCCATCGGTTTTAATGTTGAAAACCAATTTCTCGTAATCTGTTTTTTGTTCTACACGGTAATTTTCAATTGTGTATTGAACATTAACGATTGGTGTAAAGATGGAGTCAATCGAGATTGTACCAAAAGAAGCGTTAGCTGTTTTGTTTTCCTCTGCAGGAACGTATCCACGTCCTTTGATGATTGTCAATTCCATTTCAATCTTTACAGATGATTCCATGTTGCAAATCACTAAATCCGGATTCAACACTTGGAAAGCGCTTGTAAATTTACCGATGTCACCAGCGGTTAATTGATTTTGTCCACCAATAGAAACAATAACAGTTTCTGAATCGGTTCCTTCTATTTGACGTTTGAAACGAACTTGTTTCAAATTCAAAACGATTTCGGTAATATCCTCAACTACACCTTTCAACGTAGAAAACTCATGGTCTGCACCTTGAATTTTAACAGAAGAAATAGCAAATCCTTCAAGGGAAGAAAGTAAAATTCTTCTTAAGGAGTTACCTACAGTGATTCCGTATCCAGGTTCAAGTGGACGAAATTCGAACTCTCCGTTGAATTCATCGGAGTTGAGCATGATAACCTTATCTGGTTTTTGAAAATCCAATATTGCCATTTTCTATCGCTTAGGTTTATTTAGAGTATAATTCGACGATCAACTGCTCTTTAATGTTCTCTGGGATCATTTCACGAGCCGGAAGACTAAGAACTTTTCCTTCCATTGAAGAATTGTTCCAATCTAACCAATCGTATTTTTTATTGCTTGCAGTTAAAGAATCGTTAATCGCCTCTAAAGATTTAGATTTCTCTCTTACACTAACTACGTCACCTGGACGTACGGTGTATGAAGGAATATTAACAACTTCTCCGTTAACTGTGATGTGTTTGTGAGAAACCAACTGACGTGCACCACGACGAGTAGGGGAGATCCCAAAACGATATACCATGTTGTCTAAACGCGCTTCACATAATTGAAGTAAGTTTTCACCGGTAATTCCTTTCATGCGAGACGCTTTGTCGAACATGTTAGCAAATTGACGCTCTAAGATACCGTAAGTATATTTCGCTTTTTGTTTTTCACCTAACTGAATTGCGTATTCAGATTGTTTGCCACCTCTTCTTTTAGATGGACCGTGTTGTCCTGGACCGTAATTTCTTCTGTCCAATGATTTGTCTGGGCCAAAAATTGGATCGCGAAAACGACGCGCAATTTTGGATTTAGGACCTGTGTATCTTGCCATTTCTGTTATGTTTAGACGGGAATCATGAATTAAGGCATTCCTTCGATGATTTTCTTCCCGCGTTGGTTAATAATTCTATTATACTCTTCTTCTTTTCGGTGGTCTACAACCGTTGTGAGGAAGTGGAGTAACGTCAACGATTTCTGTTACTTCAATACCTGAATTATGGATTGCACGGATAGCTGACTCACGTCCTGCTCCTGGGCCTTTCACATAAACTTTCACTCTACGTAGTCCGAAGTCGTGTGCTTCTTTAGATGCATCCTCACCTGCGATTTGCGCAGCATATGGAGTGTTCTTTTTAGAACCTTTGAAGCCCATTTTACCAGCAGATGACCAAGAGATCACTTGTCCAGCGTTGTTCGTCAAAGAGATGATTACATTGTTGAAGCTAGCTTGGATATGCGCTTCACCTGCAGCATCAACTTTAACGTTCTTCTTCTTTTTTTGATTCGTTTTTGCCATGATACCTATTTATTATTTAGTTGCTTTTTTCTTGTTTGCAACTGTTTTTCTCTTACCTTTTCTCGTTCTAGAGTTGTTTTTAGTACGTTGACCACGTAATGGTAAACCAGCTCTGTGACGAATACCGCGTGTACAACCGATATCCATAAGGCGTTTAATGTTCAATTGAACTTCAGAACGTAATTGTCCTTCCGTTTTAATCTCATTAATCGCATTTCTAATAGCAGAAAGTTGATCATCGTTCCAATCTTGAACTTTGATGTTCTCATCGATACTATTGTCCTGAAGGATTTTTTGGGAAGTACTTCTACCAATTCCGTAGATGTACGTTAGTCCGATTACTCCTCTTTTGTTTTTTGGTAAATCTATACCTGCAATACGTGCCATATTCTACTAATTAACCTTGACGTTGTTTTAATTTCGGATTCTTTTTGTTAATTACGTAAACTCTACCTTTACGTTTAACAATCTTGCAATCTGCAGTTCTCTTTTTTACTGATGCTCTGACTTTCATTTCTTGAATTTATTATTTGTATCTAAATGATATTCTTCCTTTTGATAAATCATACGGAGACATTTCTACTTTCACGCGATCTCCAGGTAGAATTTTAATGTAAAACATTCTCATTTTCCCTGAAATGTGTGCAGTAATGACGTGCCCATTTTCTAACTCAACTCTAAACATTGCATTTGGCAATGCTTCGAGAATTGTTCCATCTTGTTCTATTGATGATTGTTTAGCCATAATATTACATTCCGGAAAATTCGTTTGCACCTCTACGACCTCTAACTCTTGTTCCGTCCATAAGGGTATCCATATTTCTATTCAATTGGTAAGTTTCAATTTGTTGTAATGTATCGAGTACTACTCCGACCATGATTAGGATGGAAGTTCCACCGAAGAACATTGCGAAACCGTCATTCACACCAGCAAGTTTTGCAACGGCTGGAAGAACTGCGATTAACGCTAGGAATAAAGATCCTGGGAAAGTAATACGAGATACCACAGAATCAATGTGTTCAGCTGTTTCTTCACCTGGACGCACACCTGGTACAAATCCGCCGCTCTTTTTCAAGTCGTCCGCAATTTTACTAGGGTTAATCATAATCGCCGTATAGAAATACGTAAAGACAATGATTAAGGTACAAAGTAATAAGTTGTAGCTAAAACCATAAGGATCACCAAGTGTTTGTTGAAGAAATCCACCTTCACCTTTTCCACCTGTTGCGCTAGAGTAGACCATCATTGGAATAGTCATGATCGCTTGAGCGAAGATGATTGGCATTACACCACTAGCATTTACTTTAATAGGTAAATAATTTCTAGCTCCGTTGATATCTTCTGCTGCACGAGCACCAGCGATACGTTTAGCTGTATTCAGTGGAATTCGTCTTACACCTTGAACAATCAGAATTGTTACAAGAATGATTAACATGAAGAACACTACCTCCAACACTAAACGAATAAGGTTACCAGCTTCTACGGACTTACCAAATTCAGCGAAGAACGCTCCAGGTAATCTTGAAAGGATTCCAACTGTAATCAACAAGGACACGCCGTTACCAATTCCTTTTTCAGTAATTCTTTCACCCAGCCAGACAGCAAACATAGATCCAGCGATAAGAATGAGGATTGTTTGAGTCCACCAGAACGTCGAAGCATCAGCAGGCATTGCTTGCTTTTGATCTACGTACAAGGATAAATAACTTGGCGCTTGAAGAGCACAAATAATTATTGTAAGAATTCTTGTGTAGTTATTGATTTGCTTTCTTCCGGACTCACCTTCATTTTGCATTTTCTGAACAGCTGGAACAGCCATACCGAGTAATTGCATAATGATGGAAGCACTGATGTAAGGCATGATTCCCAACGCCATAATTGAGGCATGAGTAAATCCACCACCAGAGAACACCGATAACAATGTTTCTAACAAGTTTTGGTCGCTACTTTTCGTTGTTAACGCCTCGTAGTTGACACCAGGAATGATGACAAATGACCCGATTCTGTAAACAAGTATCAGTCCTAAGGTTAAGATAATACGCTTGCGTAGTTCTTCAACCTTCCAAATGTTTTGAATATTTTGTATAAATCGTTTCATTTAAGAGCGTGCAAAGATAGTTAGATTTTGTTACATGTACCACCTTGAGCTTCAATTGCTGCAATTGCAGTTGTTGAAAACCCATTAGCGGAGATGCTTACTTTCGATTTTAACTCACCTCTTCCAAGAACTTTAACTAGTTCATTGTTAGATAGTAGACCATTCGCTTTCAATACTTCTGGAGTAATTTCAACGATACCTTTAACGGTTGCTAAATTCTCGATAATATCCAAATTGATTGCTTTATACTCTACTCGGTTAATGTTTTTGAAACCGAATTTAGGAACACGACGTTGCAAAGGCATTTGTCCACCTTCAAAACCAATTTTAGTTTTGTAACCTGAACGAGACTTTGCTCCTTTGTGTCCACGTGTTGCCGTTCCACCATGACCAGAACCCTGACCACGAGCGATACGTTTAACTTTTTTTACTGAACCTGAAGCAGGTGTTAGTTTATGTAATTCCATTTTTCTTCGACTGAATATTAATCCACTACTTGAATGAGGTGTTTCACCTTATTCACCATTCCCATAATTTGAGGAGTTGCCACTTTTTCTACAACTTGGTTCAAGCGGCGAAATCCTAGAGCTTTAATCGTTGCTTTTTGATCAGCTGGACGTTTAATCGCACTTCTTACTTGTTTTATTTTAATCGTGTCCATTTCCTAAAGATTAACCGTTGAATACTTTATCTAGTGAAATTCCTCTTTGACGAGCAACCGCTACAGCATCACGCATGTGCGCTAATGCATCAATTGTTGCTTTCACAACGTTGTGCGGGTTAGAAGAACCTTGTGATTTAGCAAGTACGTTGTGGATACCAACACTTTCCAATACTGCGCGCATCGCACCACCGGCGATAACTCCTGTACCTTCTGTTGCAGGTTTCAAAAACACTTCTGCACCACCAAATTTACCTTTTTGAGCGTGAGGAACTGTTCCTCTAAGGATTGGAACTTTGATCAAGTTCTTTTTAGCATCGTCAATTCCTTTCGTAATCGCTTCTGTTACCTCTTTTGCTTTTCCAAGACCATGACCAACAACACCGTGTTCATCACCAACAACTACGATTGCTGAAAAACTGAATGTACGTCCACCTTTAGTAACTTTCGTTACACGGTTTACAGATACCAGTTTATCTTTTAATTCGATATCTGCTGATTTTACTCTATTTACTGTTTGAGCTGCCATTTCTTATTAAAATTTAAGTCCTCCTTCTCTCGCTGAATCAGCTAAAGATTTAATTCTACCATGGTACAAGTAACCATTACGGTCAAAAACTACCTTTTCAATTCCTGCTTGCGCAGCTACTTCAGCAATTTTCTTACCTACAATAGAAGCTTGGTTTACCTTGTTTGTTTTTTGAGCATCTTCCATTTTCAAAGAACCTGCGGACGCCAAAGTTTTTCCAGAGATGTCATCAACCAACTGAGCGTAAATTTGCTTGTTGCTTCTAAAAACTGTTAATCTTGGAATCGCTGTTGTTCCGAAAACTTTCTTACGAATTCTTCGCTTAATTTTAGCTCTTCTTAATACTTTATTTAGTGCCATAATCTATCTATTATTTTTTACCTGCTGACTTACCAGCTTTTCTACGAATTTCTTCACCAACGAAACGAATACCTTTTCCTTTGTATGGTTCAGGTTTTCTAAACGAACGAATTTTAGCTGCAACTTGACCTAACAATTGTTTATCAAATGATTCAAGTGAAACAACTGGAGCCTTTCCTTTTTCAGTAGTTGTTGTAACTTTCACTTCACTAGGAATTTCCAAAATGATTGCGTGAGAGAAACCTAAAGCTAGTTCTAATTGTTGACCTGTAGCTGTAGCGCGGTATCCAACTCCGATGATTTCCATTTCTTTTTTCCATCCTTCAGAAACCCCTGCGATCATGTTGAAAACCAATGCACGGTAAAGTCCGTGTTTTGATCGATCGTGTGGAGCATCAGATTGACGAGAGAATGTAATAACATTGTCTTCGATGGTTACACCTACACAAGTATCAATCGCTTGTGTTAATTCACCTTTTTTCCCCTTAACCGTAATAACTGCATCCTTGAAAGTGACTTCAACGCCACTTGGGATAGTTACCGGTGCTTTTCCAATTCTTGACATTTCTTAAATTTTTAATAAACGTAACAAAGGACTTCTCCGCCTACATTCAATTTACGTGCTTCTTTGTCTGTAATTACTCCTTTCGAAGTAGAGACAATCGCAATACCTAAACCATTCAATACACGTGGCATATCAACTGATCCACTATACTTACGTAATCCTGGACGAGAAGCTCGTTGTAATTTAGTGATGGCAGGAACACGAGTAGATTGATTGTATTTCAATGCAATTTTAATCGTTCCTTGCTTGTTATCATCTTCAAATTTGTAGTTGAGGATATAACCTTGGTCAAACAAGATTTGCGCCATTGCGCGTTTAATGTTTGAGCCAGGAATTTCCACCATTTTCAAACCTGCAGCACTCGCATTACGGATGCGTGTGAGAAAATCTGCTATCGGATCTGTATTCATTTCTTCTGTGTTTTTTCTTTAATTACCAACTTCCCTTTTTAACTCCTGGGATTTTTCCGGCCAAAGCCATTTCTCTAAAAGTTACCCTTGAGATACCGAATTGACGCATGTACCCTCTTGGACGACCAGTTAATCCACAACGATTGTGCATTCTGATTTTGGAAGAGTTTGCAGGTAATTTTTGCAATTGCATCATTGCATCCCATTTAGCTGATTGAATTTCTTCAGACGAATCTGTAGATTTCAATACTTTCGTTAATTCAGCACGTTTCTTTTCGTATCGAGCAACTAACCTTTCTCTTTTGCGCTCACGCGCTTTCATTGATTCCTTTGCCATTTCTTCTTATTTTTTAATAAATGGAAATCCAAATGCATCTAACAATGCTTTCGCTTCTTCATCACTAGCTGCTGATGTAACAAAAGTGATATCCATACCTAAAATACGGTTTACTTTGTCGATATCAATCTCAGGAAAGATGATGTGTTCTTTCACTCCTAAGTTGAAATTACCACGTCCATCAAATCCTTTTGGATTAATACCACGGAAGTCACGAGTTCTTGGCAAAGCTACAGAAAGTAGACGATCTAAAAAGTCGTACATTCTGTCTCCACGCAAGGTAACTTTCGTACCAATTGGCATTCCTTTACGTAATTTGAAGTTGGAGATATCTTTTTTAGACAAAGTAGTAATGGCTTTTTGACCAGCGATTCGAGATAAATCGGCAGCAGCGCTATCGATTAATTTCTTATCAGCTACCGCATCACCCATACCTTGGCTTAAAACGATTTTCTCTAATTTAGGAACACTCATAACGGATTTGTATCCGAAACGTTCCTGAAGCGTTTGCATAATCTCGCCTCTATACTTTTCTTTTAATCTTGGTGTGTAACTCATTATTTAATCACCTCCCCTGATTTCTTTGAATAACGAACTAATTTTCCTTTCTCGTCTTTACGACCGATGCGTGTAGCAACTCCTCCTGCAACAACCATAAGGTTAGAGATGTGAAGTGTTCCTTCGATCTCTTCAATACCGCCTTGTGGATTAGATGCACTTGGTTTGTTGTGCTTTTTAATCATGTTTACACCTGATACAGTAGCACGCATTTTCTCGCGATCTATGGAAGAGATTTTCCCTTCTTGACCTTTGGACTCACCTGAAATTACTTTCACGGTATCGCCAACTTTAATGTGTAGTTTCTTCTGCATTTTTCAATAATTATAACACCTCAGGTGCTAATGAAACAATTTTCATGTAGTTATTCTCTCTTAATTCGCGAGCAACTGGTCCGAAAATACGTGTACCTCTCATTTCGCCACCTTGGTTTAGGATCACACAAGCGTTATCATCGAAACGAATGTAAGATCCGTCAGCACGACGAATTTCTTTTTTTGTGCGAACAACTACTGCTTTCGCAACGGACCCTTTTTTCACTGCTCCGTTTGGCATCGCACTTTTTACAGTAACTACGATTTTGTCACCTACGGAAGCATAACGTCTTCTTGTCCCGCCTAAAACTCGGATGCAAAGTACTTCTTTGGCTCCTGAATTGTCTGCAACTGATAGTCTGGATTCTGTTTGTATCATCTCTCCGGTTATTTAGCTCTTTCAACAATTTCTACTAATCTCCAGTTCTTTGATTTACTCAAAGGACGTGTTTCCATGATTTTAACAACATCACCAATGTGGCAATCGTTTGTTTCATCATGCGCAACGAATTTAGTGGTCATTTTCACGAATTTCCCGTACTTCGGGTGCTTCACTTTACGCTCCACAGCAACTACGATAGATTTCTCCATTTTGTTACTTGTAACGACACCAATTCTTTCTTTTCTTAAATTTCGATTTTCTTCCATGTTCATTTTTTTAGTTCAAGCCTAAGCTTGATTTGAACGTTTTGTTAATTCTGTACTCAATCTTGCAACCGTTTTACGCATTGCTGTAATGCGTAATGGATTTTCAATTGGCGTCATGCGGTGAGTTAATTTCAAATTAGACAATTGTCCTTTGACATCAACTAGACGATTTTTCAAATCCTCGATCGATAGTTTATTGATTTCTTCTTGTTTCATGTTTCAATCTTAAATTGGTAAAACATAATCGTTTCGAACAATGAATTTACACTTCACAGGTAACTTCTGTGCGGCTAAACGCATAGCTTCTTTTGCGATTTCGTAAGGTACTCCGTCTGCCTCAAACATGATGCAACCCGGTTTAATCACCGCAACCCAGTGACTAGGAGCTCCCTTACCTTTACCCATACGTACTTCTGCTGGCTTAGAGGTCACCGGCTTGTCTGGGAATATTCGAATCCAAACTTTTCCTTCACGCTTCATGTATCGAGTAACGGCGATACGGGAAGCTTCAATTTGACGTGAAGTAATCCATCCTGGTTCCAAAGCCTTTAATCCGAAAGAACCAAACGCAATTGTCGAACCTCTGTGCGCCAATCCACGATTTCTTCCTTTCTGTACTCTTCTAAATTTTGTTCTCTTAGGCTGTAACATTTCCTGTTAATTTAACTGTCTCTAATTACTTTTTCTTTCTCTTGAACGATGCAGGTTTGCGATCGCCACCATTGTTGTTGTTTCCATTACCAGTTGCTACACCGATGTTAGGAGATAAGTCACGCTTACCATAAACTTCACCACGGCAAATCCAAACTTTGATACCCAAACGACCGTAAGTCGTGTGTGCTTCGGATAATGCATAGTCGATGTCCGCTCTAAATGTATGAAGCGGTGTTCTACCGTCTTTATACATTTCAGAACGTGCCATCTCTGCACCATTCAAACGTCCAGAAATCTTGATTTTAATTCCTTCTGCACCCATTCTCATTGTTCCAGCGATCGCCATTTTAATAGCGCGACGGAAAGAGATACGTGCTTCAAGTTGACGAGCAACTCCATCAGCTACCAATCGAGCATCCAATTCTGGACGTTTCACCTCAAAGATGTTGATTTGAATTTCTTTTTTCGTCAATTTTTTTAACTCTTCTTTTAGTTTGTCAACCTCTTGACCACCTTTTCCAATGATTACTCCTGGACGAGCGGTGTTGATGGTAACAGTTACTAACTTCAAGGTGCGTTCGATGATGATTTTAGCAATGCTTGCTTTCGCCAATCGCGCGCTCAAATATTTACGGATTTGGTGATCCTCTACAATTTTATCTTTGTAGTCCTTTCCTCCATACCAATTTGACTCCCATCCGGTGATGTAACCTAGTCTATTTCCAATTGGATTTGTCTTTTGTCCCATTTCTTAAACTTATTTAGTACCGTCAACTACGATCGTAACGTGGTTCGATCTTTTTCTAATTCTGTGTGCTCTTCCTTGAGGTGCAGGTTGAATTCTCTTCAACATTGTTCCTCCACCAACTTCAACTCGGCTAACAACTAACTTTTCTTGACTAATGTCAGAACCTTCGTTTTTAGTTTCCCAGTTAGCAATTGCAGAACGCAATAACTTTCCTAGACTTGTCGAAGCAACTTTACCATTGAATTGTAAAATGTTCAATGCTTTGTTTACTTCAACTCCGCGAATTAAATCAGCAACTAATCTCATCTTACGAGGAGATATTCCCGAATTATTCAAATGCGCAATCGCAATTGATTTCTTGTTTTCTTTAAGCTGTTCAGCTCTTAAGCGTTTTCTGGCTCCCATGACTGCTTTAAATCTTAACGTTTCTTATCTTTTTTATTACCTCCATGCCCACGGAAATTGCGGGTAGGGGAGAACTCTCCTAGTTTGTGACCAACCATGTTCTCAGTTGCAAATACTGGAATAAATTTATTCCCGTTGTGAACTGCGAAGGTTAATCCAACAAATTCAGGTGTAATTGTAGACGCTCGAGACCAAGTTTTAATTACAGCCTTGCTGCTAGCAGCTTGAGCATCGTCAACTCTTTTCATTAATTTATAATGAACGAATGGCGGTTTCTTTAATGAACGACTCATATCCTATTTTTTTCTTCTTTCTACAATAAACTTATCAGAATACTTGCTTTTGGATCTTGTTTTGAATCCTTTTGCAGGCATACCATTTCTCGATCTTGGGTGTCCTCCAGAATTTCTTCCTTCACCACCACCCATCGGGTGATCAACAGGGTTCATAACCACACCACGAACACGTGGACGACGACCTAACCATCTTGAGCGACCAGCTTTTCCAGATACGACTAAGTTATGTTCAGAGTTTGAAACTGAACCAATTGTAGCTAGACAAGTAGTTAATATCATTCGAGTTTCTCCTGAAGGCATTTTGATAATTGCATATTTGCCATCACGTGCATTCAATTGTGCATACGTTCCCGCTCCTCTTGCAATAACCCCACCAGCTCCTGGTTTCAACTCGATGTTGTGAATCACTGTTCCTAGTGGAACATCTGATAAGTACATCGCGTGACCAACATTTGGTGTTGCGCTTTTACCGGATAAAATCTGATCTCCAACTTTCATTCCAGTTGGAGCGATAATGTATCGTTTCTCTCCATCTGCGTAAAACAAAAGTGCAATATTTGCCGTTCTGTTTGGATCGTATTCAATCGTTTTAACCGTTGCAGGGATATCAAATTTGTTACGTTTGAAATCGATGATACGATATTTTTGTTTATGACCACCACCTAAGTAGCGCATTGTCATACGACCGTCGTTATTACGACCACCGCTTTTCTTCATACTTGAAACCAAGCTTTTTTCAGGTGAAGATGCTGTAATTTCAGCGAACTCCATAGCCACTTTGTGACGTTGACCTGGTGTTGTTGGTTTGAATTTTTTAAGACTCATGGTTGAACATTAATAATTGTTAAATAAATCAATGGTTTCACCATCTGCTACGGTTACGACAGCCTTTTTCCATTGTTTGCTTTTTTGTTCAACAATGCCTTTATTGGTGTACTTCACAGAGGATTTACCACCACCATAATTTAATGTATGAACATCTGTGACATGTACTCCATACACCTTCTCGATGGCGTTTTTAATCTCAATTTTATTAGCCGTACGAGTCACCTCGAAAGTAAAGCGATTCATTCGCTCACTTTGTAAAGTTGCTTTCTCAGTAATGATCGGCTTTCTAATAATTGTATGCATAACGTTTAGTTAAGAATAGTTTGAATTTTATCTATTGAGCTTGCAGCCAAGACAACTTTTCCTGCATTCAATACATCAAATGTATTAAACGAGTCTGCTGTTACGACTTTCACTCTTCCAAGGTTACGTGCCGCTAAGTATACGTTGTCTGTTTTCTCTCCAAGAATCAACAATACTTTTTGGTTTTCCAAGTTCAATGAAGCTAATAACGCTTTGAAGTCTTTTGTTTTTGCATTCAAATTCAAATCTTCAATAATCATTAATCCATCATTCTTCGCTTTAAACGAGAAAGCTGATTTACGCGCAAGACGTTTCAATTTCACGTTTAATTTGAAGTGGTAGTTTCTTGGACGAGGTCCAAAAATACGTCCTCCACCTACACGAGTACCTGATTTAGCGCTACCCGCACGTGCACCACCCGTACCTTTTTGTTTTTTCAACTTTTTAGTTGATCCAGCAATTTCGGCACGTTCTTTTGATTTGTGCGTTCCTTGACGACGGTTCGCCAAGTGTTGTTTTACATCCAAGTAAATGGCGTGGTTGTTTGGTTCGATTCCAAAAACCTCCTCTGAAAGTGTTACTGACTTCGCAGTAGCTACTCCTTTTGAATCGTATATTTTCAGTTTCATTACTTGTTAATTGTTACAGTTGAACCTTTTGCACCTGGAATTGATCCTTTAATGATCACTAAATTCTTTTCTGCAATTACCTTTAACACTTGAAGGTTTGAAGCCAATCTTCTCTTGTTTCCCATTTGTCCTGCCATGCGCATTCCTTTGAATACACGAGCTGGATAAGAACAAGCTCCGATTGAACCTGGTGCGCGAAGTCTGTTATGCTGACCGTGAGTCGCTTGACCAACCCCAGCAAATCCATGCCTTCTAACTACCCCTTGGAATCCTTTTCCTTTTGAGGTTCCAATTACATCAACAAATTCTCCTTCTTCGAAAATGTCAACTAAAACAGTATCTCCTAAATTTGCTTGATCGAATCCTTTGAATTCAACCAACTTCGCTTTTGGAGAAGTGTTCGCTTTTTTGAAATGGCCCTTCAACGCATTCGGAGTGTTTTTTTCTTTCTTCTCTCCGAACCCTAACTGAACTGCTTCGTAACCATCTCTGTCTTGTGTTTTTATTTGGGTCACAACACAAGGACCAGCTTCAATAACCGTGCATGGTAAAGATTTACCCTCGGCACTATAGATGCTAGTCATCCCGATTTTACGTCCAATAATTCCTGGCATATACTAGTTGTTAAAAAATTACACTTTAATTTCTACGTCAACTCCACATGGAAGTTCCAATTTCATCAACGCATCTACTGTTTTTGACGAACTGCTATAAATGTCCATCAATCTTTTGTACGCACACAACTCAAATTGCTCACGCGCTTTTTTGTTAACGTGTGGTGAACGCAATACAGTATAAATTCTTTTGTGTGTTGGAAGTGGAATAGGTCCGCTTACTACAGCACCAGTTGATTTAACTGTTTTTACGATTTTCTCCGCTGACTTATCAAGGAGGTTGTGATCGTACGATTTTAATTTAATTCTAATTTTTTGGCTCATCTGATTTTTCTTTTAAGCTGTGACTTTACCATTTGCTTTTGCTACTACATCCTCAGCAACGTTTTTAGGAGCTTCTGAGTAATGCGAGAATTCCATAGAAGAACTAGCACGTCCTGAAGTAATCGTACGCAATTGTGTTACGTATCCAAACATTTCAGAAAGTGGAACGTCTGCTTTCAATACTTTCGCACCGTTACGGTCATCCATACCACGCATCATACCTCGTCTTCTGTTCAAGTCACCTACAACATCTCCCATATTTTCTTCTGGAGTAACCACTTCTAATTTCATGATTGGCTCTAGTAAAATTGGGCTACATCCTTTTAGGGCTGCTTTGTACGCCATACGTGCACAAAGTTCAAAGGATAAAGAATCTGAATCGACTGCATGGAATGAACCATCAAGTAATTCAACTTTCATCGCTTCAATTGGATATCCTGCAAGTACTCCATTTTTCATAGAATCTTTGAATCCTTTCTCAACGGATGGAACAAATTCACGAGGAATGTTACCACCTTTGATACTATTGATGAATTCAAGACCTGTTTTCTCTTCGTTATCTTGAGCAGAAATTTTAACCAAAATGTCGGCAAATTTACCACGACCACCAGATTGTTTTTTGTAAACCTCTCTGTGATTTGTTTGACCGGTAATAGCCTCACGGTAGGTAACTTGAGGAGCTCCTTGATTCACTTCTACTTTAAACTCTCTTTTCAAACGGTCAATGATAATCTCTAGGTGAAGCTCACCCATTCCTGAAATAATCGTTTGTCCTGATTCCTCATCTGTGTTTACACGGAATGTTGGATCTTCTTCAGAAAGTTTTGATAAACCGATCGATAAACGGTCAGTATCTGCTTGTGTTTTAGGCTCGATAGCCAATCCGATAACTGGATCTGGGAACACCATAGATTCAAGTACGATTGGCGCATTTTCAGCACACAATGTATCTCCTGTTTTGATGTCTTTAAATCCAACAACCGCACCGATATCTCCAGCACCTAATACACTAATTTGATTTTGTTTGTTAGCGTGCATTTGGAAGATACGAGAAATACGTTCTTTATTGTCTGAACGTGTGTTCAAAACATAAGAACCTGCTTCTAATTTTCCAGAATAAGCACGAACGAAACATAAACGTCCTACAAAAGGGTCAGTAGCAATTTTAAATGCCAATCCTGCAAAAGGTTCGTCGTAAGATGGCTTACGTAACTCTTCTTTATCAGTTTTAGGATTTGTACCAATAACACCTTCGATATCCATTGGAGATGGAAGAATTTCCATTACCATGTCCAACATCGCTTGAACTCCTTTGTTTTTGAACGAAGAACCACACATCATAGGAACTACTTTTCCTGAGATAGTAGCCTCACGCAATGCGTTTAAAATTTCACGTTCTGTCAATGAATTTTCGTCCTCGAAGAATTTCTCCATCAATGACTCATCAAATTCAGCAACCGCTTCTAATAATTCGCTACGTAATTGACGTGCTTCGTCGATAATGTCCGCTGGAATTTCGATTTCTTGGAATGTCATTCCGAAATCTTCCTCATTCCATGTAATACCTTTAAAGTTGATTAAGTCAACAACTCCTTTGAAGTTGTCTTCTTCACCAATATTAATTTGTAATGGTAATGCATGACTACCTAACATTGTTTTTACTTGGCGACAAACGTTTAAGAAATCTGCACCTTGACGGTCCATTTTATTTACGAATCCAATACGTGGAACGTTATAGTTGTTTGCTAATCTCCAGTTTGTCTCAGATTGAGGCTCAACACCATCAACTGCTGAGAACAAGAATACCAAACCATCTAATACACGTAAAGATCGGTTCACTTCAACTGTAAAGTCAACGTGTCCTGGTGTATCAATAATATTTACATGGTAATCCTGACCTCTGTATTTCCAATCTAAAGTAGTTGCAGCAGAAGTGATCGTGATACCACGCTCTTGCTCTTGCTCCATCCAGTCCATTGTAGCAGCTCCGTCATGAACTTCTCCAATTTTGTGACTAACACCACCGTAAAATAAGATACGCTCAGTCGTCGTTGTTTTTCCTGCATCAATGTGAGCAGCAATACCGATGTTTCTTGTGTATTTTAAGTCTCTAGCCATGTCTTAGAATCTGAAATGTGAAAATGCTTTATTCGCTTCCGCCATACGCATTGTATCTTCTTTCTTCTTAAATGCAGCACCCTCTTCTTTTGAAGCAGCGATGATTTCAGAAGCAAGTCTTTGTGACATTGTCTTTTCGTTACGTTTACGCGCATACCCAATTAACCATTTCATAGCTAAGGACGCTTTACGATCTTCACGAACGGGAGTAGGAATTTGGAAAGTAGCTCCACCTACGCGGCGACTTCTAACCTCAACAGCTGGAGTAACATTTTCTAATGCTTTTCTCCAAACCTCTAATCCTTCTGTTTCTTCTATCTTTTTATCTACGATTTCAATTGCATCGTAAAATAAACGGAATGCTAAACTTTTCTTACCATCTAGCATTAAATTGTTTACAAATTTTGTTACTACTTGATCGTTAAATTTCGGATCTGGTAGAATCGCAATTTTTTTGGCTTTTCTTCTTCTCATTTTGTAAAGCTTTTAATTATTTCTGCTTAGGACGTTTAGTACCATATTTGGATCTTCTCTGGCTACGACCTTGAACTCCAGCCGTATCCTCTGCACCACGAACAATGTGGTAACGTACCCCTGGAAGGTCTTTAACCCTTCCTCCTCGCACAAGTACTAATGAGTGTTCTTGAAGATTGTGGCCTTCACCACCGATGTAAGCGTTGACTTCTTTTCCGTTCGTTAAGCGAACACGCGCCACTTTACGCATAGCCGAGTTTGGCTTCTTAGGCGTAGTCGTGTAAACACGAACACACACACCTTTACGTTGTGGACATGAATCAAGCGCAGCGGACTTACTCTTCTTCACCACCGCAGTTCTTCCTTTGCGAACTAACTGTTGAATAGTTGGCATAAAATACTCTTGTTTTAAAATAAATAATAACCCCCAAACGTACTTTGAGGGGTGCAAAGATAGCTATTTATTTTTAAAATCCAAGGGCTTATTAAAAAAAGATGAAGTTTTTTGACAAATCATTGTTTATAAAAGAAATGTGTAAAAACCTCTTTGATTCATCGTTAAAAATCTTTTGGAAAGCAAAGGTTTAATTGATTTCTAACGCATTGATTTTTAAGCTTATCGAATTTGATAGTAAGAACTTTCTTTGAAAGGAATTCCAAGTTCAACATTTAGAGCTGGATAATAGTTACCATCCGCTTTTTGAATTTTATTTAAACGTTTTTGGAAATGTAGTTCCTGACTTAGTGTGATTAACTTCAAGTTTTGAGCTCCACTAAGACTCCCTTTTTGTATGGTGTTGATGCAACGAATGATCTGTTTTAATTGGTGTTCATATAAATCAACTACATCGTATTCTGATAAGATATCTATGCAATCTTGTACTTGCGCGTCAAATTCGCTTTTCGAAATGACGATGGATTCATTGGACATCACTACAGGCATCAGGTATTCGAAGCCGCGATTACCTCTTTTGAAAATGTAATTGTCCCAGAATTTTGGATCATTGATTATTTCTTGATCTTCTGTGAAATTAGAAATGTGTTTGAGGTGTGTTTCTGCACAACGTAGTAAGGAATAATTTGACCAATAGGATAGTGGTTTAAAGTAATACCAATCATACATTCTATAACTGCCATCAGTATTTTTCAGTAAAACATAGAATTTAAACTCTTCATTGGGAGAATAATACTCAAGATCATTTTGATCACCTTTTACGTTTAGGATTACCGGAAAGATAAATGCTGTTTTCTCTGGATTGGAAATCAATACATCTTTGAAGATGAATTTCTCTGTATACTGTTCATCCCAATTAGCTGTTGTTTGCTGCGAAATGCGTTGACAAAAATATTCATACGGACTATTTTCCTCACTGAACAGCTTCGTTAATTTCGGTTGGATTTCGGATCGAACTAACGTTTCTGTTTCAACAGATGCTACTTCATGGACAAGTTCAATGTGGTAAAAAAGTTCAGAAAGATTTTCCGCTTCATTTTTATTTACCCAGTTTTCCTCCAGAAAACGTTTGTCTGAACCAATTCCAGCTTTGTAAAACGACCTAATTGCCGATAGTGAATCTGTAGTGTAATCGTTTGAATAATAGATGTGCCAGTGACCATCTTTCTTTTCAAAATTCCATTTTATCGATGTTAATTCAAGGTAGCTAATTTCTTCTTCAAGTTCTTCGTCATACTGGATTTCACGTTCAGATGCGCCACTCAATAAACTAATCTTTTGTTCATCTTTACTTATGAGGACTCCTATGATCTGATTGAATGGAATGTGGTATGGAATGTCCTTTAAGAGCTTTCTCGCTTGCTCGGTTCCTTTCGAAAGGTATTCTTTGGTTGTTAATCCCAGTTTACTTAGTAATTCATCTGTTTGTCTGTCTCGTTCATCGGCACTCACCAAAGTTGGATCTACCTGCATGATAACTTTTTCCAACTGTTCCATGGCTTTTACTTCTTGGAAAAATTCACCCCAAAAGCTCAGCCAAGCCAATCTCCCAGAATCACCATTATCTAATAATAAGCGACCTGTTGGACAACTAAAATGAATGGTTTGCGCCGGAGCCCCCGGATTCCTTAGACTCTTTACCACAACGTCCATTGCGCTTTCGGATGAACTTACTTGGATATCATTAATGGAAATTTCTAGGGTTGCCGCTCCAATCGCCTTTAATGTAACCTTTTGCAAACTAAGGTAAATAGGGTCCTCGATGGTTTGTCTATAGGTTTTAATTACTACATCTGCGAGTGAATATGGTGCAAAGTTAATTTCCGGGTCATTCCCTATGGTTTGAATTGCTTCAAAATAGGATTGCTGCTCGAGTTGCATTTTTTTCAAGTTAATATCGCCTGATTTTTGTTTTTCATTGAGTCTCTTGATTTGTTCTTGGATTTCCGTTTTCGTCTCTTCGGCCATTTTTTTACAAATGGGATCCGTGATGCGAATGGATGAATTAGAGGTAAATAAAAAGTGTTCTGGACCTTGTGCGAAACTAGTCCCTAACCATGTGAGACTTAAAAGGAGGAAAAATGACTTCATCTATCGAAGGTAAAGAAAAGTTGGAGAATTACCTATAGAAAACATGTAAAACGAGAGGTATGTGTAAAAAAAAAGGAATCCACTTGGGATTCCTTTTCCTGTCTCAATAGACTAATTTTATCTGTACATTGTCGCTTTTACGGCTTTAATCAAACGATCTACATTTGGAAGTGCTTCGTCAATTAAGGTCGGTGAGAACGCGAATGGTGTATCTGTTTGCGTAACACGTTGAACAGGAGCATCTAGGTAATCAAATGCATAGCGTTGTAGGTGATAAGCAATTTCAGAAGAAATGGACGCTAACGGCCAAGACTCTTCTAAAACAACACAACGATTCGTTTTCTTAATTGATTCAACGATTGTTCCGTAATCTAATGGACGAATTGTTCTTAAATCGATGATTTCAACGTTGATGTTATCTTTTGCTAAGATTTCCGCAGCCTCTTCAGCTACCTTAATGATTTTACCAAAAGTAACGATGGTTACGTCTGTTCCTTTGCGCACAACGTTTGCTACTCCAATTGGAATGATGTATTCTCCTTCAGGAACTTCTCCTTTGTCTCCGTACATTTTTTCTGACTCCAAGAAAACAACTGGATCATTATCTCGAATGGCTGCTTTCAAAAGTCCTTTCGCATCTGCTGGATTAGATGGTGTAAGAACTTTCAATCCTGGTACGTGTGCGTAAAACGCTTCGAAACTTTGTGAGTGCGTTGCCGCTAATTGTCCAGCGGTACCATTTCCTCCACGGAAAACGATTGGACAAGAATATTGTCCACCGGACATTTGCAACATCTTCGCTGCAGAGTTAATGATTTGATCCGCTGCAAGGATCGCAAAGTTCCATGTCATGAATTCTACAATTGGACGAAGTCCGTTCATGGATGCTCCAACAGCGATACCCGTATAACCTAGTTCGGCAATTGGTGTATCGATTACTCTTTTTGGACCAAATTCATCCAGCATTCCTTGAGAAACTTTGTAAGCACCATTGTATTCAGCTACTTCTTCTCCAAGTAAAAATACGCGCTCATCGCGACGCATTTCTTCGGACATAGCTTCTCTTAAGGCTTCTCTAAATTGTAATGTTTTCATAGTTCAAAAATTTCGAATTGCAAAAGTATAAAAACAAGCGAATTCGTACGTTATTTTAAGCCACTTTTAATGTGGCGATTTTAGATTTGGAGAATTTCTCTTCCGCATATTGAATAGTTACCTCTAATGTTTTCACATTAGCGGATGGAATGTCAAACATGGCATCTGTTAATATGGCTTCGCAAATGGATCTAAGTCCTCTCGCTCCAAGTTGAAATTCGTTGGCTTTTTTCACCATGAAGTCCAACACTTCATTATCGATGCTCAATTTCACGCCATCTAACTCGAATAAGCGTTTGTATTGTTTGATCAAAGCGTTTTTCGGCTCTGTAAGAATTCGTTTCAGGTCCGCGTCAGACAAGGGCTCTAAGTACGTTAGTACCGGAAATCGTCCGATGAGTTCTGGAATGAGTCCAAATGAACGAACATCGCTAGGGGAGATGTACTTCAGTAGGGAATCCTTTTCAATCGTTTCTTCCGTATCTGAAGAGAATCCTATGGTTTGACGATTTACGCGATTCGCAATTAACTTTTCAATTCCGTCAAAGGCTCCGCCGCAAATAAACAAAATGTTTTTCGTGTCGATTTGAATCATCTTTTGCTCTGGATGCTTTCTGCCTCCTTGAGGTGGAACATTCACTACAGCGCCTTCTAATAACTTAAGTAAGGCTTGTTGAACTCCTTCACCCGAAACATCTCGCGTGATAGATGGGTTGTCGTTTTTTCGCGCAACTTTATCAATTTCATCGATAAATACGATACCCATTTGTGCGCTTTCTACATTGTAATCAGCTGCTTGAAGCAAGCGAGAAAGGATGCTTTCGACATCTTCACCAACGTATCCAGCTTCGGTTAATACCGTTGCATCAGCGATACAAAAAGGAACGTTTAATAATTTCGCAATCGATTTCGCAAGCAAGGTTTTTCCTGTACCCGTTCTTCCGACCAAGATAACGTTCGATTTCTCAATGTCTAAATCATCGTTAGTGACCTTATAACCAAGTCTTTTGAAGTGATTGTAAACAGCAACGGAAAGAAATTTCTTCGCTTCGTTTTGTCCAATCACATATTGATCCAAATGAGCTTTGATTTCTTGTGGTTTCAACAAATTGACTTTTACCAGCTCTAATTGATCCTCTTTTACTTTTTCGGATAATTCTTCCTGAACAATTTTATTTGCTTGGGATGCACAGTTATCACAGATGTGACCGGATATTCCAGCGATAAGAATACCTACTGCAGCTCTTTCAGAACCGCAAAACGAACAAACAGCATCTTTTTTAGCCATGTTTATTTTGGATTACGAAGCAAAACCTCATCTACCATTCCGTAAGCTTTCGCTTCATCGGATGTCATCCAATAATCACGGTCTGAATCTGCCCAAACTTTTTCATAGTCTTGTTTCGAATGACGAGCGATAATATCGTACAATTCTTTCTTCAACTTTTGAATTTCTCTCGCTGTAATTTCGATGTCTGAAGCTTGTCCTTGTGCTCCACCTAATGGTTGGTGAATCATGACACGTGAATGTTTCAACGCACTTCTTTTTCCTTCTGCACCAGCGCAAAGTAATACCGCTCCCATAGAAGCAGCCATTCCAGTACAGATAGTTGCTACATCTGGACGAATGTATTGCATAGTGTCGTAAATACCGAGTCCGGCATAAACGGATCCACCTGGAGAATTTAAATAAATCTGAATATCTTTCTTTGCATCAACTGATTCTAAGAACAACAATTGTGCATTGATAATATTTGCTACTTGGTCATTGATTCCTGTTCCGAGGAAAATGATTCTGTCCATCATCAAACGAGAGAACACGTCCATTTGGGTCATGTTCATCGGTCGTTCTTCGATGATGTATGGTGTTAAGGAGGACTCGATGTAATGGTCTACCACCATACTGTTGAGTCCGATATGTTTTGTCGCGTATTTGCGAAATTCGTTACTGTCCATTTTTTAATTTTTAGAATACAAAGTTACGGAAATTCGTGAAGTACGAATGAAATAACTAGCCAAAAAAAAATCCCGATTTCTCGGGATTTTAAAAAGTATCTTAAACAGATTATTTCACAACGTTTGTGAAGGTAGCTTCTGTAGAAATTTTCAAGAACTCACGATCTTTAGCTGCTTTATCTTTCAATGAAGCGTTTTTAGAAATCGCTACTTTTAAGTGTGAAACTACTGCATCAACCCCTTCGTTTGAACGAGCAGCAATAATTGCTTTCAAGTAAGCAGTTTCAGCAGTTTCTGTTATTCCAGATAATGTTTTCTTTGCAGCGTCTGCTTTTCCTGACAATACTTGAGCTAATGCTTTGTTGTAACTGTTTTCAGAGAAACTTGCATCTGCAGCGCTGTATTTTGCTTCCATAATATTCAAAATCCCTTGATTGTAGTTAGCTGCTGTTTTTTGACTTGCCTCACCTTTCGCATCAAAAGCTGTTTTAGCTTGAGCAATCAATTTTTTCGTATTAGCACGATTACCATCTAGAATCGTTGTTGCAGCCAAGTTGTTTTTTGAAATTCCATTGTCTTTCAATGACGCTGCTTTTTCAAAAGAACTTTTCGCTTCAGCCGTTTTGTTTAATTGGAAAGATGCTGCACCCAAGTTTGTATGCGTGCGGTAATCAGAAGCAAAATTTGTAGCAGCTACTTTGTAGATTCTTGCTTTTTCATTTAAATCCGTAGTCAACTTATTTGCGGTGAATAATAATTCTTCAACTGAAAGTGAATTTGGATTGTTACTAGCTGCAGCTTTTAATTCATCGTCCGTTAAGCCAAACTCCGTGTATTTCACAACAACCATCGCACGACGAATTTTAGGGAATACATCTTTCTCTAATTCACTGTAAGATTTACCAAGATTAATCATTTCTTTTTCGCGTTGCTCTAAGTCTTTTGTCATTTCCAAAATGCGAATGAACAAGTTTTTGTCCGCTTCTGCAATTGTAGTAGACGCAGCCAATTGCGTTTTAAATCCGTCAAAATCCTCACCATATTTGTTGAGTTTGTACATATTCGTATCCGTGTAAGCCATCAAGTTTGCTTTTTTCATAAGCGCAATGATTGCCGTTCTCGTTGTAGCTGTACGATCGTACGAAAGGTTATCGTTTTTGGAAACTTCTCCGTCTGGTGAAGCATAACCATTGATTTCAATCGCGTTAATTTTAATTTTTGGATTTGTCTGTGCTGCTTGAATCCAAGAAACCAATGAGGCGATATCTGCATCTTTCAATTCAGTCGCACGAACATCTGATTTTCCTTTCAGGTAATTCACTTCAGCAGAAACTGATTTTTCAAAAGATCTTGGAATAGTAGCCGTTTCAGTAAGCATTTTAAAGGTAGGCTGAACCAGTAACGGAGTAATAATCGTGGCATCCGCTAATTTAGTTTCAGGAAGTGCTTCTTTTGTTTTTTCTTTGGTTCCTTTAAATACTTTACCTGTTAGCTTTAAATCTGCCGCCTCCATGGACGAATTGTAAGCAACTGTTTCTGTAAATGTAGCCGTACCACCTGGTTTGAAGGTGATTGTTTGACCATTTCCTGTAACTTTTTCACCTTGTACTATCCATGTTCCAATTGATGTATTTCCAATTTTAGGAGAAATTTCTGCTCTTATTTTCTTTTGTATACCTTTTTCAGGAATGTTTATAATTACGTTAAAACGCAAGCTATCACCATGCATTTCAAGTGGATCTGGATTCACAGTATAAGTAAAATCTTTAACAAGATCACAGGAGTTCAATGAAATCAAAAGACTTCCAAAAATTAAAAGAGTTAAAAAAGTTTCTTAACCTTAAGATATCAATAAATCTTTTATTATATCTACTTATAAAGATAATTTTATCAATTAATGGGTCATCCTTTAAAGCAGCCTCTAAATTATTGCACAATGTAATAATCGTGAC
>ENA-OUVC01000102-OUVC01000102.1-marine-metagenome-genome-assembly--contig:-NODE-102-length-59588-cov-4.010990_pt1 | contig 59588 bp, 49 predicted proteins | sample MGYA00248622_ERZ508571 | MGnify/ENA primary metagenome ERZ508571 (study PRJEB26236, sample SAMN06267175) | marine metagenome | isolation source: Columbia River Estuary | place: USA:Columbia River Estuary... | reverse complement strand
TCCATCTCTGCGAAGTCATCCGAAAACACTTCAAAAGATAGGGGCTTGTCTTTAACGTGCGTCAGAATATCTTTGCAGAATGCACCGTAATCGGAGATGCCTACTTTTTTCATCAGCGTGGGATTGGTGGTTAAACCTTTTATGTAGGGTTTTGCATACATTTCAAGCATGCCAGCCTTGTCAGCGCCATCAGCAAAAATTTGAACATTGAGATCTTCTATCTTTTTCATGTCATTTCTATAGGACATTGATCTTATAGTTACAACGCCGTCATTGTTAAATGGTATGTGCGGTACAAAGCCCTTACTGCTAATTATTTGCGTCCAGTCCATGTCGCCAACATTTATATTTAGCGAGTTATCAATAGGCGGGCTATAACGTCCTATGTCCTTAAACAACTGATGCGATGGAAAAATCCACTTCAACCAATCGCCTGTTTCTGCTCCGCCATAAGGGGTGCTTATAGTCACTGCTCCAACAACCTGTGTTCTAAACGCTTCCGCAAGATGTATTGCGTATATACCGCCAAGGCTATGTGCTATAAAAAATATATTTTCACCCTTGTATCTTCGGAGTATACTGATCATCTCGTGAAAATTATTGTAAAAGCCTTCTCTACTGTTATACTCAATGGCAATTATGTCTTGCCTTGGAATGTTTATTTTGCTTTCAATATAAGCAAAGGTGGTGTGCGATGCATTTGCTCCATGAATAAAACAGACTTTCATACCATTAGATTCTCCTCTAATGGTATTTATATTTTAAGCAGCGACTAGAACTGCAAATACAGTTGCAATATACCAACCAATTGCTAATAAAACGAACACTTTCATTCTGCCATCTCACGTTTAACGAACTGGACAGTCATCTTTCCATCGCTCCATTGCTTGAGCATTTTTATCCAATAATTCTTCGTACCGTAACGTTCGCGATGAAGTCTACCAAGATAACTGATATTGCCAGTATGAACGTTTGTTCTGATTTCCATTTCTTTACACCCGAATTACATTGATGTTACGGTTTTCAGCTTCATAGTCTGCATCGATAGTGCCGCTTACAAAGTAACGACGACGAGTGCCAAGCCCGTCAACTTCGTCAGGATAGTTCTCTTTGGGGAGGTATGCATACCCACGATAGTTGCCGGTTTCAAACAGCACACCCTCAAGAAAGTAAGCAATTGCCTCACGCTCATCAGCGGTGGTGTTATGTACAGCAAGGAAAGTATTTGCCATCTTCAGCACCTTGCCAACTTCGATAGTTTTACGAGCAGTTTTCATAGCGTATCTCCTTATCGCCTACAATACTAATATAAGCAATGTGTCTTGGTTTGTCAAGAGTTATTTTTCATATTTTTTAGGAATTTTGAAACTTTCCCAAACTGCCCAAAACATGGCAGCTACGATGATGACGCCCCACGCAATGTTTACCATATCCATTATTACCATTCCTTAAAATCGCCGTTGGCTTCGTTGTCGTCATACCCGGCACGATACTCGTCAATCTGACGCTGCGTCATTTTATCTTCAGTAATTTCTGGAGATTGCATAGTAGCACCAAGGAAGTAGTGCGGACGGAACCGGCGGCGGTAATAGCTGTCAGCACTACCGCGGTCCCAAGGGCCACCGTGACGCTTATCAATTTCCATTGTGTTTATTGTTTTTTCAACTTGCTGTTGGATATCAATACCAAGAGTGGTCATTATTTGCGACCTTTCAGTAGTGCGTGAATAAGTTTGGCTTCTTTGCCAGAGATTGGTTTGCGGCTAGTTGCGATTGCCTTATCAACTGCGTCTTTATTGTAAGCCATGTGCTGTCTCCTTATGCGGGCAGGATGTCAATATCAATGTAGTGCGAGCAATGGAAGTAATCAGTCTGGCTGTCTGACTCATCAAAGTAATCAACGCCATACATAGCGGCAGTTAGCTCTTTCAGCATTTTAACTGCCTTGCGGTTACCTGCGTAGTGCTGCTCGAACCAGTAGGGGTTAACACTAAACTTGAAGGTTGCGTTGGTGAGCAACTACCTGTAAATTCATCTGCACCAATATCAGGTGTAGAACCACTTCGGGCTTCTGCGTCAAAATCATCAGTTACTCCAGTACCCGTACCTGCACTATTATTAGTAGATGAATAAACCGCTGGATCAATGTGTAAAAAGCCCAAATTACTTCCTGTAGTACTCGTAAATGTTGGGTTTTCGGTAATTGAATTAGTTTCTCTTGTTGCAATAGTGCCAGCAGTAAATACACCGGTTTTGTATGCTGCAATAGTTTGTGCTGTACTAGTTCCATCGCTGTAAATTAAATTACTTACTCCAGGTGTTCCAGCGTAAAACAAGTTATTGTTAGAGGTAGATGCATAGTTAGCAAGTTCACTTACGGCACCTGTACTACGGCGATAGGCAACAGCTAAACCAGTGCCATTTGGAGTACAGCTATTAACAATTATATTATTACGCAAATTTAATGTTGCAGTAGTAGTTGTAGCACTTGCTGTATGGAAAATTCCTGTTGCACCAAAATTAGTACCTCCACCACCTGTAATATAAACAGTATTGTAATAAATATTATTCGTAGTTAGTGTAGTAGTTGAAGTGATATTTATTCCTCTTATAGCATCTGTATTAGTGGCTGCAGAAGCTCTTAAATCACCTATGAAGTTATTATACACTGCATTAAACGGAGTAGTTGTTCCCCCTCCAGAAATGGTTACACCACTAACTAATGTAGAGGCTCCAGTTGCGGCAGTTGTTAATCCGTATATTTTATTTTTATAAGCATTCGTTGAAACACCGCCCGAAATGTTTATAGCTCGAATTACCGGACTACCGGAACTGGTAGCAGCACCAATAGAAATATTATTAATCGCATTACTGTAAATATTATTACCGGTTCCTACAGAAACCGAAATACCTGAAACGGTTGGAGATGTGGTAATTATACCAGTGAAATTAAGGGCAGAAAAAGTGTTGGAATAAATTTGAAAAGGACCTATAGCTCCTCCAGATATTCCAATCATGCTTGTTGGTGCTGTAGCATTAGAAGTTAAAGAAAGAGTATTTCCAGTTATTGTAAAAGCAGCAGCTCCAGTTTGATTGGCCCAAATTCCATTAGGGTCTGTAGAGGCATTATTTATTGTAATACTATTATTGTTAATAGTCCCATTTCCATAACCAATAATAATTCCAATAGATTGGCCAGAGTTTGTTCCTGACATATTAATAGTATTGGTATTGATTGTTTTAGTATTGGTAGCAGCGGTTAGTCCTCCCAAAGAATATATACCAAAAGCAGTAGAAGTACCAGCCAAATTAGTAAATGTTATTGTATTGTTGGTAATTGTATGCCCAACAGTAGAAGGTGTTCCGGTTTCATAAGTTCCATAACACCCTCCTGATGCGCCAACTCTATCTATATTAATAGTGTTTTGAGTAACCGTTATTCCGTTCGAAAAGGTTCCTTCGTTGTGGATACCAAATGTACTTCCAGTTGATCTTATTGTTCCACCAGTTGTGTTTAAAGTATTATATGCTATCGACACAACAGCAGTACTAGTTGAAGTAGCTACATTAATAAATCTTGTGTTACTAGAAAATGTTGTTGTACCGGTTGCCGAAGCAGTTTCTTTTACTGTAACGGTATTTCCATTACCGGAAGAACCAATTGTTGCAGTAGGAAGAGGTGTAGTTGTAGTTGTGCTTACAGCGGTATCCATTATAGCATAAAAGTAGCCAGATGTAACAGCTGTTGCCCCACTATTTGACATGCTAGTGCTTCTATTTGCTATCACTGTATTTCCTAAAACACTGATATTTGCATTTACTACACTAACATCAATTCCAATTAATGCCCCTTGCATTGTTGAAGTAACTGCACCAACTGGACTATTTGTTTGATTATAAGTAATACTATTTGAATTACATGTAACTGAAGTAGCCCCAGTTGCTGCGGCAAAGTCAATGCCTTTAGAATTTCCATCAAGTACTTGTGATGCAGCGGTTGGACTAAACGTTTGGTTTATGATGATAGTATTATTATTTGCAGTACTAGTAGCAGAAACATAAGCAGCATTAATACCCCAATTTTTAGCTGATGTAGTTGAAGAAGAAATAGTTGGAGTTGCATTAATAGTAATTGTGTTGTTATTAGCTACAATTGTACCAGTAGCAATACCAAAACCAAAAGTTACACCAGTATTAGTATATATCCCTGTATTATTTAGGGTAATCACATTATTAGAAACAGTGGAAGTATAGGTTTGTCCAGAAATTACTGTGCCTTGAGAAAAATTTACACCAGCTACACCACCAGATTGTGCATAGTTCAAATTATTTGATGTTATAGTATTGTATTTAACACTATTTCCTGCCCCGTTTCTTATTACAACACCTGCGCAAATTGTGTGACTTAATCCACTAGTCCAACCAAATGCTGCTGTTGTTGCATTACCAAAGGTAATTGTATTACCTGTTGCTGCTGATGAACCTCCAATATCAATACCCGTTTCAAATATTGCACTTGTATTAACTGGAGATACAATATAAATTCCATAGGTTGAATTAGAAATAGTATTACTATATATTTTAGTAAAAGAATTGGTGCCTGCGCTTGAAATTGCTGCTTGAGTAGCATTTGTTGATGATTGATTAGAAGTAGAGAAAATACCAACATTATTTACATAAGTATTATTAAGTGTAATTGTACAATTTTTAATTGTATTATATTGAGCTCCATCAGATGTAGAAGAAGCAAATATACCAATACCTGATTCAGTCATTGTATTTGTTGCTCCAGTAGTTGTAACTGTATTAGCTGAATTTTCCTGAAATTTAAAACCATCTATAGTGATATAATCTCCTCCAATAATTCTAATAATACAATCGGTTAGTCCACCTGCTGTCCAAAGAGGCGCAGTTATTATTGAATTTGCAGCTCCATTACCTTGTATGGTAATTGTGTTTACAGAAGTCCCAGTTTTAGTGATAGAATACCCCCCAGAAGGAGCAGTTTCACTCCCTGAGACACAAGTAACTACAACAGGACCAGTAACAGTTAAAGCGTTAACAGCTGTTATTGCGCCCGCTAAACTTGAGAACGGTGAACCACTAATAGCTGTTCCACTCATAGTTACTGTGGTACCGGCAAGTTGGGCATTTAAATTACCACTAAACAGCAGCAGTACCACAAGAGCACTTAAATTTTTAAACGAAGTCAATTTGCTTCCAAGAGCAGATAAAAAGGTTGGTAAAGTTGGTTTCATAACGAGGGAATTATGGTTTATTTGTTAGGTATTTTTTAGAAATAAATGGTAATAAATTATTGTTTTTAATGATTATTTAACGTAAACTTAATTGTTATAATTCGCTAATATATAAATTTTAAATAATAAAAAAATATTTTGTGAATAAAAAAATTAAACTACAATCAAAATTGGTTGTGTTCGCGCACAATATTTAAATTCTAAATACAAATTAACATAAATAGTAATGAGTAATCTTACAAAAATGGGAATAAAATTATACAAAGTGTTTTTTTAGTTTATAATTATTATCAAAATCAAATAAATGAAATCTGGAATAATTGTCAATAATTACGTTACTTTGCAACGTATTTAATTTAGTATAATGAGAATAATCTTAAAAATAATGGTCGTTTTAGAAATAGCTGTTTTGTTTTCATGTAAAACAAAACAGTATGATAAATCAATAATTATTGCCAATTCAACTTTAAATTCAAGTATTAAAAAAGCGGTGGTTTTGGAGAGTAAAAAAATAGTAAACGATACCACGTTTGTAAATTTGAAAGAATATAGCAATGATTTTGTTTACGATATGAAATATGCTACCGAAGATAATTTTTTAAAAGCCAAGGTTTACGATTGTGCCGAATGTTACCTGCGTTTAAAAACAGCAAAAGCATTGATTAAAGCCAATTCTAAATTCATGAAATTGGGTTACAAAATCAAACTCTACGATTGCTACCGCCCATTGGATATCCAAAAAAGAATGTGGGCTATAGTTTCTAATCCTAGTTATGTTGCCAATCCCAGCAAAGGTTCCATTCACAATAGAGGAGGAGCAGTTGATATTTCGTTGGTTGACAATAACGGAAAGGAACTGGACATGGGAACACCATTTGATTTCTTTGGACCTGAAGCAAGTCACGATTACAACCTTTTTTCTAAAGAGATTTTAGAAAACAGAGCTCTTTTTAAAAGAATAATGACCAATTCTAAATTCGAATCCTTCGACTCGGAGTGGTGGCATTACAACTTGAAAAATGCAAAATTAGATCCTTTATCTAATTTTAAATGGAGGTGTGAGTAGGTAATTAGCAATTAGCTATTAGCTATTAGCTGTTAGCTTTAAGCTTTAAGCAGAAATGTTAACGATTGACTCACAATTCATAACTCATAATTCTTTTTCCTAGCGCACTTTGCGTAAAACTTTGCGCTCTTTGCGGTTAAAAATAGATAATAGACAGTTAGATAATAGACGAAGAGACATAAATAATTGGTGCTAATTCGAGTAATTCGTGGCTTTTATTTTTTGCGAACTTTGCGTAAAACTTTGCGCTCTTTGCGGTTAATGAAATAAGTCATAAAGTCGAAAGGAGTTGTAGGTTTTGGGTACAGATTAACCGATTAAACGTTTAACCAAATAACCAAATAACCAAATAACCGAATTAACAATTAAACGATTAAACAAATAACCGAATAACCGAATCAACAAATAACCGATTCAACTAATTAATTATACAAGGCAAGTAATCAATGAAATAATTGCCTGGGGAATACGTTTTCTGATCCATTTCTGAAACCAACACTTTCTTAAAGATATAATCTTGTGTTTCAGTACTGAATTTAATTCTCATGGTTGACACAGGCGATGTTTTTAAATCGGCAATAGTTCCGTTTAAAAATAAAAAAGTTCCTGATAAAATCCTGTTATTAAAACCTAAATCGTCATTTACAGGAGCACCACAATTTTCTTGATCTGAGGCTATTAAGGTAACGACTTTGTTATTTTCTAATTGTAAGAAAATCCTTGAATTTTTATTGAAGCAATTTACTTTTAGGAAATCTTTGCTTTTTTGAAGAATTTGAACCGTTAAGGATGGCATTTCATCGGTTAAGGCCAAAGCGAAAAAAACATATTTTGAGGTGTTTCCAAAAATAAATTCATGAACAATTGCACTCTTGGTTTCTTTGTAAATTCCAATACTGTCTTTTACATTCACACTGTATTCACATGGTTTTTGTGCAATTATATTTAGGCTAAAAAGAAAAATTACGATTAAAAAGAGGTTTTTCATGTTATTATATTTTGCTGCAAAGTAAAACTATTTTGTCATTATTCAAGTCGGTTGTAAAAAAACAATAGGTTGAACCCCCGTCATTTATTTTCCATTTTTTTCGAATTTCTTCCACGCTATCAGGGAAATTTCTGGTGGTAATATTCGCTTTTGTATTTTCTAAATTGGTTTTCATTTCTTGTTTAGAATAAGGAAAAACCCTTTTAATTTCGAATATTCTTCCCGGAAAATCAATATAGTTTTGAGAAGTATATAAATGAGAATGGAAGTGGAGTTTACCCAAAGAATATTGTATTGCGATTTCGTCAAAACCACCCGATTTCATAATGGCACTATTGGGTTCGTATAAATATTTTTTTGGAAGTTCGTAAAAGGGTAATTCTACAGTTGAATTCAAATCAAAATTAAAAGTTTCTAATTTTTCATTAACAATATTGATGGTTTTAATTTCAGGATTACCAATAAAATTCGCACTTAGCTCCCAAAGCAACTCTTTAACTTCGTTATCTACAGCTATAATATGAATGCATTTTACATTTTTCAATTCAGTTAAACCAGCTGAAATATCTAGAATTGGCGCAGTTTTAATCAAAATATTATCTGCTTTTGAAAAGTAAAAAGAAAGCAATTCCGGCACATTAGGCAAACAATCTTTTAGCATAAAAACTTTGCCTTTTTGATCGTTTCGCCTTGAGGGATCAATGTAAATCCAATCTAACTTTTCATTAAAATTACTTAGAATTTCAAAACTATTACCAGCAATACATTTTACATTTTCAATTCCGAACTGTTTAAAATTATGACTTACAATTGCCGATAATTCAGTATCAATTTCACAATGAATTACCTTTTTTATTCTCATCGAATAATAAAAACAATCGACTCCAAATCCACCGGTTAAGTCAATTAAAGTATCGCCAAAAACAATTTTAGATTTGTACAAGGCGGTTTTTTCTGAAGAGGTTTGCTCTACATAAACTTTATTGGGGTAAATGATATTTTCATGTGAAAAATAGGTTGGAAGTTTGTCTTTAACCTTTGTTTTAGCTGCTATTTGGTTCAAAATTGAAATCCAATTGGTGTCTGGAAAAGGATTTTTTTGTAAAGCCAATTTGGCAACATCAACCCCTAATTGTGAATTAATATATTTTTGAATTTCAGGGTTTAATAATGAAGCATCCATAAATTAATCTAGTTGTTAAAAATATAATTTAGGATATTGGCTCCCATTTTTAGTGCTTTTTCCCGAACTTCAATTGGGTCATTGTGTACGTCGGCATCTTCCCAACCGTCACCTAAGTCGGTCTCGTATGTGTAAAGTAAAACCAATCTATTTTCAATAAATACTCCAAAAGCCTGAGGTCTTTTACCATCGTGTTCGTGAATTTTTGGTATTCCAGCTGGAAAAGAATTGGGTTTTTGAAATATAGGATGATTAGCAGGAATTTCAACTAATGCATTATTGGGAAAAAGTTTTGTTATTTCTTTTTGTATGTATTCGTTCATCCCGTAATTATCATCAATGTGAAGAAACCCGCCAGAAGTCAAGTAGTTTCTAAGATTTTCAATTTCTGATGGATTAAAAACTACATTTCCATGCCCAGTTGCATGAACGTAAGGATAAGAAAAAATATCAGGGCTGCTAGGAGTTACCACCGCATTTTTAGTTTTTATTTTAGTTCCAATAGTTTGATTGCAAAATTTAATTAAGTTGGGTAAAGAAGTTGGATTGGCATACCAGTCTCCACCGCCATTGTATTTCAACAAAGCAATTTCTTGTGAAAATGTAGTAGCTGAGATAAATAAAAATAATACAATTAATTTCTTCAAAATTGGTATTTAATCATTAATAAAAACGATGCTGTGACAAGCAACAATTGCTGCTGTTTCTGTTCGTAATCTGGTGGAACCTAATGTTACAGGCGTATAATTGTTATCCAACGCTAATGTAATTTCTTTATTCGAAAAATCACCTTCTGGACCAATCAACAAAGTGATGTTTTTATTGGCTTTTACAACTGATTTCAACGCTTTTTTATCAGTTTCTTCACAATGAGCGATTAATAATAACCCCTCATTTTTTTGTTTGATAAAATCTTTAAATGAAATAGGTTCGTTGAGCTTAGGCAAATAATAATGCAACGATTGTTTCATCGCCGATTGTACTATTTTTTCAAAACGGTCGGTTTTTACAAATTTTCTTTCGGAGTGATCGCAAATAATCGGAGTGATTTCTGATATTCCAATTTCTGTAGCTTTTTCTAAAAACCATTCGTATCTATCGATCATTTTGGTTGGAGCAACCGCTAAATGCAAATGGTATTTAGGTGTTTCAGCTATTTCAAAACTGATTATTTTAACCGTACATTTACTATCTGAACCAACTACGATTTCAGTTTTAAATAAATATCCTAATCCATTGGTAACAAATAAATTATCGCCACCTTTCTTTCTTAAAACTTTAATAATATGTTTGCTTTCTTCTTTATCAAAAGTAAAGTTATCTGTGGCTTCGTTTATGTTAGGATTATAAAATAATTGCATAATAATTAAAATTGAATTCTTGCTTTGGAAACCACCTCTGAAGTTTCGAAATTTTCCTGTAAATATTTTTGATAACCTACAATTCCAATCATTGCAGCATTATCTGTAGTGTATTCAAATTTAGGAATATAAGTTTGCCAACCGTAATTCGTTTGGGCTTCTTTCATAGCGTTTCTAATGCCTGAATTCGCTGAAACTCCACCGCCAATTGCAATTCTATTGATTCCAGTTTCATTTACTGCCAATTTCATTTTATCCATTAAAATTTCAATAATAGTGTATTGAATTGAGGCACAAATATCATTTAAATTCTCTTCTATAAAATTAGGGTTTTCAGCAACATTTTTTTGAATAAAATACAATATAGCGGTCTTCAATCCTGAAAAACTAAAATCCAATCCTGGAACTTTTGGTTTAGTGAAAGTAAACGCTTTTGGATTTCCTAACTGGGCATTTTTGTCTACTAATGGGCCTCCAGGATAAGGCAAACCTACTATTTTTGCACTTTTATCGAAAGCTTCTCCAACGGCATCGTCGGTAGTTTCGCCAATAATTTCCATGTCAAAATAATCATTCACTTTTACGATTTGGGTGTGACCACCAGAAATGGTTAATGCTAAAAATGGAAACGTAGGTTTTGGATAGCCTTCCTCGTCAATAAAATGCGCTAAAATGTGCGCTTGCATATGATTTACAGCTATTAATGGGATATTTAATGCCAATGATAATGATTTAGCAAACGATCCGCCAACTAATAAAGAACCCATTAATCCAGGTCCTTGTGTAAAAGCTATTGCTGTTAACTGTTCTTTTTGTATATTCGCTTTGCGAAGTGCGGCATCAATTACAGGAACAATGTTTTGCTGGTGTGCTCTTGAAGCCAATTCAGGAACCACGCCACCGTACTGATTGTGAATGAGTTGATTGGCTACAATATTAGATAAAACTCTATCGTTTTGTAAAATAGCTGCAGCAGTATCGTCACACGAACTTTCAATTGCGAGTATATAAACTGGCTTATTGTGCATAAAAAAGAAGGAATTGTATTAAAATTAGCTATCCAAATTGATTATTTTTTGGATTGGCCAAATTTAAAGAAATTTTATTTAAAGACTATCGATTCTAGAGTTTAAATAATAATAGTATTAATTAAAAGTAGCAAGTATCAAAAAAGTTAAAAAAATAGTATTCCGCATCCTCCTTGGAATTGTCCTACTATTATTGGTACTTGGAATTACCTTGTCGTTGCCTGTTGTTCAAACTCGTATTGGAGAATATGTTACCGATATGCTTCGAAAAGATTATAAAGCTGATATTAATGTAGAACAAGTAGCTGTTTCCATTTTTGGTGGTGTAAAATTAAAAAATGTTTTAATTCGGGATCACCATAAATTAAACATGATTTCTGCTAAAAGTATTAAAACCAATGTGCTAAGTTTTCAAAAACTCTATAATGGTGATTTGCTATTTGGTGAGATTAGAATTGACAGCTTATTTTTCAATTTAACAACGTATAAAGGTGATAAAGATACCAATATTGGAAAATTTGCTTCTCTGTTTGATAGCGGAAAACCATCAACAAAGCCATTTTTACTGAAATCTAAGAATGTTTACATCACAAATAGTACTTTTCTTTTATCTGATGAAAATAGTAGTTCCCCAAAACAATTGGATTTCAAAAAACTAAATATTGAAACCAGTAACTTAAAAATATATGGTCCAGAAGTAACAACCAATATTTTGAAAATGTCCTTTTTAGATCATCGAGGAATTGCTGTTGATGATTTAAAAACGAACTTCGCTTACACATTAAAACACATAAAAGCAGAACAACTAAGCTTCATTACTAAAAATTCTTTCTTTAATGGAAATGCAATTTTGAATTACAACGGAAATGATTTTGCTGACTTTAATAATAAAGTTGAGTTTAACGTAAAGATAGATTCTGCTTCAATTGCTTCTAATGATGTTCGATATTTTTACAAAGAATTAGGGGTAAACCAACACTTCAAAATCAAATCAATTATAAAAGGAACTCTTAATGATTTGTATTTTTCAAAATTAAATTTAGCAGATAGAAATAACACTAAAATTATTGGAAATATAAATTTTAAAAACCTATTGGGAACTAAAAAACAACCTTTTTATATGAGGGGGAATTTCAATAAATTAACCTCAAATTATAAAGATTTGGTAAAAATACTACCCAATATTTTAGGTAAAAGTTTACCAAGTACTTTGGGTAAATTGGGCCAATTTGATTTAAGAGGTAAAACTGAAATTACAACTTCGTCAATTGGAGCTGATTTCTATATGACGACTTCACTTGGAAATTTACAGACGAACTTGAAAATGACCAATATTAATAACATCGATAATGCATCTTATAAAGGAAATATAATTTTAGAACACTTTAAAATTGGAAAATTTCTAGATAAAAAAGATCTTGATTTTGTGACTTTAAATGTTGATATTGATGGAAAAGGATTTAAACTAAAAAATTTAAACACCTCTTTATCGGGTGATATCTACAAAATCAATTATAAAGGGTACAATTATACAAATATTGTAGTAAATGGTAATTTCAAAAAACCAATTTTTAAAGGAAAATTAAATGTAAATGATCCAAATTTATACATGGATTTTGATGGTTTGGTAGATCTTGAAAAGAAAGATATCAATTATAATTTCAATGCCAATATTGACTATGCCAATTTGAAGAGATTGAATTTGGTTCAAAAAGATAGTGTTTCTGTTTTTAAAGGATCTATTGATATGAGGGTTACTGGAACCAATTTAGATAATGTAAAAGGTTCAATAAACATTAAAAACACCTCTTATCAAAATGAAAAAGAAACCTATTATTTTGACGATTTTGATATTAAATCTAGTTTTGATGATGACAAAACCCGAACAATTTCAATTAACTCTCCAGATATTGTTCAAGGTAAAATTGTTGGGAAATTCCAAATAAATCAATTACAAAAAATGATTGAAAATTCGTTGGGTAGTCTTTATGCTAATTACAAACCTAATAAAATTATAAAAGGTCAATTTTTGAAATTTAATTTTTCTGTTTATAATAAAATAATAGATGTTTTTTTACCCGGAATTTCATTGGCACCAAATACTTTATTGCAAGGATCAATAAATTCAGATAGAAATGATTTCAAATTTAATTTTGATTCTCCAAAAATTACTGCATACGGTAATAATATTCATAAAATTAACATCCGTGTTGATAATAAAAACCCTTTGTATAATGCTTATGTTTCTTTAGATAGCTTGCAAACTAAAAACTATAAAATTTCTGATTTTAGTATGATAAATGTAATTAAAAACGACACTTTATTTGTAAGATCTGAATTTAAAGGTGGAAATAAAGCGGATGATTATTACAAATTGAATGTTTTTCACACTATTAACAAAGAAAATAATAACGTAGTAGGCATTCAAAAATCAGAAGTTAAATTCAAAAATGTATTGTGGTATTTGAATGAAAAAGACGATGATAAAAACAAATTAATATTTGATAAACGACTTTCAAACTTTTCATTTGATGATTTTTCATTAAGCCATGAAAATCAAAAAGTAGCATTTAAAGGTTTTATTAATGATAAGTTTTCTAAAGATTTAAATTTGAATTTCACCAATATTGATATCAATAAATTAACCCCTGAAGTCACCGATTTTACGTTAAATGGGGTATTAAATGGCAATGTAAATTTTAAACAAAATAAAAAAATATACCTACCAACAGCTTCTTTATTTATTGATAATCTAAGTGTAAACAAAGTGCTTTTGGGAAAACTGAATTTGGATATTGAAGGCGATAATGAATTAAAAAAATTCAATGTAAATTCTTCTATTGTTAATGAAAATGTAGAATCTTTTAATGCAAAAGGGGAGTTTAATATTGAAAATCAGGAAACAAAAACAAATTTAGATTTGCATTTCAATAAATTTAATTTAGGTATTTTAGGGCTAATAGGAGGGGATATTATTACCAATATTAAAGGATTTGCCTCTGGAAGCACCAATATTCAGGGTATTATTACAAACCCAACCGTTAATGGAAGAATGTATTTAGAAGATTCAGGTATTTCAATACCTTATTTGAACGTGAATTATGAATTTGAAAATAATTCAATTGTTGATATTACAGAAAACTCCTTCATCGTTAGAAATGTTAGTATTATTGATTCCAAATTTAAATCTAAAGGGGTTTTAGATGGAAGAGTAAAACATAATAAATTTTCAGATTGGTTTTTAGATCTAAAAGTTAAATCCGATAGATTCTTAGCATTAGATACCAAAGACAGACAAGATGCGGCCTATTTTGGGACTGCATTTATAGATGGAGTGGCTTCGATATCAGGTCCTTCAAACGGATTGATAATTAATATTGATGCTAAATCAGAGAAAGGAACCGCGATTAAAATCCCTATAAACGATGTTAATGCTTCGGGAACTAACGATTATATTCATTTTCTTACTTCAAAAGAAAAATATAATATTGGAAAAGGTGTTGCGAATAATTCTAGAAATTATAATGGTTTAGAATTGAAATTTAATTTAGACATTAATCAGAAAGCGGAGATTGAGGTAATATTAAACAGAAATTCTGGACATGGCATGAAGGGTCGTGGTAATGGTAACTTACTATTAGAAATAAATACTTTAGGAAAATTTATCATGACAGGGGATTTTCAAGTCTATGAAGGGACTTATAATTTTAAATATGGTGGATTAATTGATAAAAAGTTTAAAGTAAAAAAATTCGGTTCAATTGTTTGGGAAGGAGATCCACTTAAAGCAAATATTAATTTAGAAGCTGTTTATGAAACAACTGCAAATCCTGCGGTTTTATTAGACAATACATCGGTTAATAAAAAAGTCCCTGTAGAAGTGGTGATTGGAATAAAAGGTAATTTGAGTAATGTTGAACCCGATTTTTCAATTAATTTTCCAACTGTAAGTTCTGTACTAAAATCGGAAATTCAATACAAACTAGACGATAGAGATACCCGACAAAAACAAGCATTGTATTTACTTTCATCCGGTGGTTTTTTAAGCCAATTAGGAATAAGCCAAACCGATTTAACTGGAAATATATTTGAGAAATTCAGTGGGATATTTAATGATATTTTTCAAGATGAAGAGGGAAAGTTTAATTTGGGCATTGATTACGTTTTAGCAGATAAACGTCCTGGTACTGAAACTGATGGTAGATTTGGAGTTACCGTTTCATCAAAAATTAATGATAGAATCACTTTTAATGGAAAACTAGGAGTCCCAGTAGGTGGAATTAATCAATCGGCAGTTGTAGGAGATGTTGAAGTTCAATATCGTGTTAATGAAGACGGTACGCTTAATTTGAGAGTTTTCAATAAGGAAAATGATATTACTTATTTAGGTCAAAGTATTGGTTATACTCAAGGACTTGGATTATCCTATCAAATTGACTTTAATACTTTTAAAGAATTGGTTAACAAATTATTTAAAAAGAAAATTTTAGCTCCAAAAGAAAATAAATCAATTGATCAATCGGATTCAGACGTACCAAATAATGCTATTAATTTTAAAACTAAAAAAAATAAATCAATTAAAAATAATAAAGTTAATTCTGATGCAATTTTAAATAAAGAAGTAGATTAGTTTTTCATACTTAATTTTTTTAAATAGTTCCATTTAAAAAACTTATCAACGAAAACGTTTGAATTTGAGTAAATTAGGAATTTAACAATAAATCCACTTTTTATAAACCCAATTTATATTAAGTTTACATTTTAAAACATAAAAAATGAGTAATACAATAAAAAAAATAGGTGTTTTGACTTCAGGAGGAGATTCTCCAGGAATGAATGCTGCTATTCGATCTGTTGTTAGAACTTGTGCCTATCACAACATTGATTGTATTGGTATTTATCGTGGTTATCAAGGAATGATTGAAGGTGATTTTAAAGAACTTGGACCTCGAAGCGTTAACAATATAATTAATAAAGGAGGTACCATTTTAAAATCGGCTCGATCTAAAGAGTTTATGACCACAGAAGGAAGAAACAAAGCCTATATTAATCTTGTTAAAGCTGGTATTGATTCACTTGTAATAATAGGTGGTGATGGAAGTTTTACAGGTGCCGAAGTTTTTAATAGTGAATTTGGCTTTCCGGTAATGGGAATTCCTGGAACTATTGATAATGATATTTTTGGGACAAGTCATACCCTAGGTTACGACACCGCTTTAAATACTGTAATTGAAGTAATCGATAAAATTAGAGATACAGCAAGTTCTCACAACCGTTTATTTTTTGTTGAAGTAATGGGACGAGATGCAGGTCATATTGCACTAAATGCAGGAATTGGAGCTGGAGCTGAAGAGATTTTGATTCCAGAAGAAAATTTAGGATTAGAGCGTTTGTTAGATTCTTTGCAAAAAAGTAAATCTTCAGGTAAATCATCAAGTATAGTTGTTATTGCAGAAGGAGATAAAATAGGTAAAAGCGTATTTGAACTAAAAGATTATGTTGAAGCCAATATGCCTGAATACGATGTTCGGGTTTCAGTACTAGGACACATGCAAAGAGGTGGTTCTCCATCTTGTTTCGACCGTGTTTTAGCAAGTAGGTTAGGTGTAAAAGCAGTAGAATCATTACTAGAAGGAAAATCAAATTTTATGGTTGGAATTTTAGGAGATAAAATTACTTTAACGCCATTAGAACAAGCTATTAAAGGTAATACCCAAATAGATAAAGAATTATTAAGAGTATCCGACATTATGTCAACATAAAAAATAAAAATTAATAATAACCAACAATTAGTAACAACTAGCTGTTAAAAGTTTTAAAAAATGTCAAAAGTAAAATTAGGAATTAACGGTTTCGGAAGAATCGGAAGAATTGTTTTTAGAGAATCATACAATAGAGACAATGTTGAAGTAGTAGCAATCAATGATTTATTAGATGTAGACCACTTGGCTTATTTATTAAAATACGATTCTGTTCACGGTCGTTTCGCTGGAAAAGTTGAAGTCGTTGATGGAAAATTATTTGTTAATGATAAACACATAAGAATCACCGCTGAAAGAGAACCTGCCAATTTAAAATGGGATGAAGTAGGAGTAGATGTAGTTGCTGAATGTACAGGTTTTTTCACCACTGTTGAAACTGCACAAGGACATATTAAAGGTGGAGCAAAGAAAGTGATAATTTCAGCTCCTTCGGCTGATGCGCCAATGTTTGTAATGGGTGTAAATCACGATAAAGCGAAAGCAACTGATACAGTAGTTTCAAATGCTTCTTGTACAACTAATTGTTTGGCTCCTTTAGCAAAAGTTATTCATGATAATTTTGGAATTTTAGAAGGATTAATGACAACTGTTCACGCAACAACTTCTACACAAATGACTTGCGATGGTCCATCAAGAAAAGATTGGAGAGGTGGTCGTGCTGCTTCTTGTAACATTATTCCATCATCAACTGGTGCTGCAAAAGCAGTAGGTATGGTAATCCCTGATTTGAATGGAAAATTAACTGGAATGTCAATGCGTGTTCCTACGACAGACGTTTCTGTAGTTGACTTAACTGTTAAATTAGCAAAAGAGACTTCTTACGATGAAATTATGGCGGTATTGAAAAATGCTTCTGAAACTACAATGAAAGGAATTTTAGGATATACAGAAGATGCTGTAGTTTCTCAAGATTTTGTTTCTGATCCAAGAACTTCAATTGTAGATGCTAAAGCAGGAATTGGTTTGAATTCTACTTTTTTCAAAATCATTTCTTGGTACGATAATGAATATGGATATTCAAGTAAGTTAATTGATTTATCTGTTCATATCTCCAGTTTAAAATAATAAAACCTCCTTCAATCCCCATTTATTTGGGGATTTTGTGTTTAATAAATAATGTTTTAAACCAACATATATGAAATTATTAGTTGATAGCGGTTCTACAAAAGCCGATTGGATTTCAATTGACGAAACCGGAAAAATCTTGTTTACCACACAAACTTTAGGATTAAATCCTGAAGTTCTTAATAAAGAAGAAATTATTTCTCGGGTAAACGATCGTTTTGATATTTCCTTAAATAAAGAAAATGTAACTCATTTATTCTTTTATGGTGCCGGTTGTGGTACTGACCGAATGAAAGATTTTTTGACCGATGTGTTTAAAGAGTATTTTCCAAATGCTACCGTTGTGGTACATGAAGATACTTATGCCGCAGTATACGCAACAACACCTAAAAATGAAAAAGCAATTGTTTGTATTTTAGGAACTGGTTCCAACTGTAGTTATTTTGATGGTAAAATCTTACATCAAAAAGTACAGTCATTAGGATATATTGCAATGGATGATTGTAGTGGAAATCAATTTGGAAGACAACTAATTCGTGATTATTATTTTGGTAAAATGCCATCTAATTTGGCTAATAAATTTGCTGAAACTTATGATTTAGATGCAGATGTTATAAAGAATCATCTTTATAAACAACCAAATCCAAACGCTTATATGGCCACTTTTGCTAAATTTCTTATTCTTCATAAAGACGAAGAATATTGTCAAAAATTAGTAAGAAAAGACATGCAGGTTTTTGTTGATAATTACATTACACAATATGAAAATTGTAAAGAGGTTCCTGTTCATTTTATAGGTTCAATTGCCTTTTATTTAAAAGAGGAACTAAAAGAAGTGTTAGAAAGCAACGGATTAACAATAGGAAATGTACTTAGAAGACCAATTGATGGGTTAATTGATTTCCATGTTTTAAATTAATATCAAATATAAAAACAAAAAAAACCGAATTTGATTCATTTCAAATTCGGTTTTTTTATAGCGTATTTTTCAATTATTTAATAGCAATCATAGAAATTTCAATATTTACATTTCTAGGTAGTTTTGCAACTTGAACCGTTTCTCTAGCAGGAGCAGTTTTTTCATCAAAATAGCTTGCATAAACAGTATTGATTTTAGAAAAATCATTCATATCAGCTATAAAAATGGTACTTTTCACGACGTTGGAGAAATCCATATCTGCTGCTTCTAGAACTGCTTTCATATTATTCATCACTTGAGAAGTTTCTATTTCAATTGTATCCAAAACTAATTCCATTGTTGATGGATTCAAAGCTATTTGCCCTGAAGTATATAATGTATTTCCTGCCAAAACAGCCTGATTGTAGGGACCAATAGGCGCAGGAGCTTTATCTGTAAAGATTATTTTTTTCATATTACCTTAATTGTTTATCTGGAGTTGTTCTTTTCTCCCATTTAATATCACTAAGTACACTCGATTTTATCCCAATAAAGAATCCCCAAAATGCATTATCACCAAAGGGTAGCCAGTTGAAATCCATTCTCCAGCTTAAAAGATCTCGCTCAAAACGGAGTTGGGTATAAGTTACTCCTTTTTGAACAAAATCGTACCCTGATGAAGCTCCAACTCTCCATTTTGGAGTCAAATCAATATTAGAAGATAAACTTAAAGAATTTCCTGTAATTTTATTTTCTCTATTATTATTACTGTAAGTTAGGGAGTAGGCCATGGTTAAATTCCAAGGAATTTTTGATTTAAAAAACTCAGTAACCTTATTATCATTACTTTCTTTACTATTAAACATACTTTCTCGCCTATCACTAAAATCGGTATTGGTACCATATAAGTCATCAGGACGACCACCGTTTCTTTCTCCTTGCTTGTTTTTATTTTCATTATCATCTCCATCAGTACTTGCTAACGAATAATTTAAAGTCATGTTTGAACTTGTCATTCTAAATAAACTACCTCCATTGTCTCGATTCCAAGTGTTTATTCTTCGACCAGAATTATCAATGGCATATGGATCTAATGTAGTGGCAAAATTAATATTCATTTTATTATTAAATAAGGTAGTTCCTCCGCTTATTCTTAATGGTGACCATCTTAAGGAGTCAGAGGTAGCATTATAATCAGTATGTAAATTCAAGTTATTGAATAGCATTATTTTCTTAGGTTCTGTTTTTGTTGAATCTTGATCCCTAACTTTAGCTTCAAAAGTATTGCTTAAATCAAAACTCAATACTTTAGATTTACTATTTCCAGGTGTACCATATATTCCTCTTTCAAAACGAGTATATTCTTTCATAATTGTTCCACTTCCGTCTGCAGCATAGGTATCATAGTATTTTTCAAAACTTGGAGCATAACTAAAAGCTACTGAAGGTCTCATAACATGCCTAATAGATTGAATTCGTTTCTTAGCGCCAAAATTAAATGTACCATAAATTGTAGTTCCAATACTCGAACTAAAATTATAAGTTCTAAAAGCATCAAAATGATTAACATCAGTTTCAACTACATCATTTTTCTGAGCATCAAATTTTTTATTAACTGTTTTGAAATACCATACTTCATTATAATTAATAGAGGTTGATGCACTAAAATGCTTGAAAATTTTAAAATTAGTACTTAATGGTAAAGAATGTTGGATTCCTGAATTAGCGTCTCTAAACATTTGAGGTTTAAAAAATAAGGAATCAGTAGTTTCAATTCTATTATCTCCTCTTAAAGAGTATTGAAAATTTATATTTTTAAACAAGCCCTTCTTTTCTCCGTCTTTAGGAGCAAATGGAAAAACCCGATCAACACTTACTTGAAGAGAAGGCAAAGTCATATTTATAGACTGTGTTTGTGTGTTTTGAGAATGTGTTGCCGTTAATGACATATTTACCTGAGGAACACTATTAAAGGTTTTAGAGTAGGAGACAGAAGAACTTAATGTATTATTCAATCGGCCGTTGTTATTAATTTGATTGATCGATTGCTGAAAAAAAGTACTACTTCCCATATTTACAGAAGCTGAAAATCTAGAATTTGGATTCGACTTCTGATCTTTAGAATGTGACCATTGTATGTTATAAATATTACTTTTGGAGTAATCAGGATAACCTCGTTCGCTTGTGATTAAATTTTCAAAACGAACATTAATATTTCCTCGAAATTTATATCGTTTAGAATAACTTGTTTCTCCCCTTAAAGCATAGCTACCATTGGTATAATAATCACCTAATACAGCAAGGTCATAATTGTCGCTTAATGCAAAATAATACCCTCCATTTTGTAAGGAATAACCTCTTTGTCGAGTATCGTTAAAGGTAGGCATGATAATCCCTGATTGACTTGTTTCACTCATTGGAAAAAATGCAAATGGAAGTCCAATCGGAGTCGGAACGTTTGCAATTACCATATGGGTTAAGCCAATAACTGATTTTTTACCTGGAACAAATTTTACTCTATTTGTTTGAAAATAGTATTCGGGATTATCAATATCTTTAGAAGTCGTAAATCGTGCTTTTTTCATAAAATAAACCGAATCGTTTTCCCTTTTCGTTATTTCAGCTTTAATTTTAAATTCATTTTGCTCTGTTCGTGAATTCCAAACCAACGCTTTTTTGGTTTTGAAATTAAATCGAATAGAATCAGGCTCAATAATATTTTCACCTTGCTTAAATACTGGAAGTTGAGTATAATTTCCAGTAGAATCTTTTATACGACCGGCATAAATTTCATTTTTTCCATAGTCCAAAACTATTATACCCGATTTTAACTCAATATCTTGATAATACAACTCCGCTTTATCATATAAAGTCATTTGTTTCTTTTTCTGATTTATTTTTTCGTAACCAACAGCCGTTCTCTTAATTTTAGCTTCTAAAAGAGGTTTTTTAGGTATTACAGTGTCTTTTTTTATAGTATCTGTAGTAATTTTGATTTCTTTTGCTTTAATTTTTGAGATCTGAGATTCTTCAATTGCCTTGATTTCCTTAGGTTTTTTAGGTAAATCTTGGGAGTATGATTTATTAGATCCTATTGTTAGGAAAAATGCTAATAAAACGATATTAAATAAGTTTGTATACAAAGGTTTAAATGCTATTTTTGTAAAATCGAGGTTTAGTTTTTAAAATTCCAAAACTACACATAAATTTTGGTCAAAAATAATCAAATATTAGATTTATAACCTCAAGGATATAATAAAATTAACTTAATATGTTTATGAATATTAAAAGTAAAATTAAAGTCTTATTAATAATTGGATTGTTTGCCTTTTCAATTTCTGGAAATTCTCAAAGTAAAAAATTCAAAGTTACTTTAGATGCTGGTCACGGTGATCATGATTATGGTGCTGTTTATAATGGACACATTGAAAAAAATATTGCTTTAGGTATTGTTTTAAAAGTTGGGAAGATTTTGGAAGACCAACCTAATTTTGAAGTAAATTATACTCGTAAAACAGACGTATTTATAGGTCTTGTGGAACGTGCAAATATTGCTAATAGGGCCGATTCTAATATATTTGTTTCAATTCATTGCAATGCTAATAAAAATACTGTGGCAGATGGAACAGAAACTTATGTGATGGGGATGACTAAAAATGCTTCAAGTTTAGCTGTCGCAAAAAATGAGAATGAGGTAGTCACTTTAGAAAAAGATTACAAACAAAAATACAACGGTTATGATCCTAGTTCTCCTGAAACATTAATTGGATTAACACTAATGCAAGAAGATTTTCTAAATAACAGTATCGCTTTAGCTGCCAAAGTTGAGGATGAATTTTCTGGAATTGGAAAGAAAATTAGAGGTGGAGGAGTGAAGCAAGCTCCTTATATGGTTCTTCACAAAGCCTACATGCCAAGAGTTTTGATTGAAACTGGTTTTGTTTCTAATCCTGTAGAAGGTGCCATTCTAGATTCTGAAGAAGGTCAAAATGCTATTGCAAATGCTATTGCAGAGGCGATTATAAGTTATAAGAAAGAATATTTTGGAAATGGTGATGGTTATTCTGAAGAAAATCGACCATCAAAAAAAATTGCTGAAAAACCGTCTACTGACACAGCAAATCCTCCAAAAAAAGAAATTGTAAAAGTAGATGAAGTAGTTAAAAAGGAAACCAAAAAGGAAATTACTACCGAAAATGTTTCAGCAATAGTTTTTAAAGTTCAAATTGCAGCTAGTAGTAAAAAAATGGATACCGATCCAAGCAATTTTAAAGGCCTTAAAAATATAGAAATAGAAAATACCGGTACTATTAATAAATATTTCTACGGGCAAACATCTGATTATGAAGAAGCAAAGAATTTATTAGCAGAAGCCAAGTCAAAAGGGTATACTTCAGCATTTATAATTGCACTTAAAAACGGCAATTTAATTCCCTTAAAAGAAGCGGTTAAATAATTCTATATAACCAAAGTTTTATTTTAAATTTGTATAAAATATCTGAAATTGAAAATCACTAAAGAAATTAAAGCCGGAATATTAGTTATTGCATCCATTTCCTTATTTATTTGGGGCTATAGTTATTTAAAAGGCAAAGACATATTAGATAATTACAAAACATTTTTTGTAAAATATAAAAATGTAGAAGGATTAGCAGCAACCGCTCCTATAACTATTAATGGACTTGTTGTGGGTCAAGTTGCAGGAATTAAAATTCAACCAAATGGAGAAATTTTAGTCCAACTCCAAATTAAAAATGATTTTCCATTTTCTAAATCTAGTTTAGTGGCTATTTACGAACCTGGATTAATTGCTGGAAAACAACTTCAAATTATACCAAATTTTAACGATAAAGTGGTTGCCGTAAGTGGTGATACTTTAACGAGCTCAGTAAAGAAAGGATTGACTGATTTAGTGAGTGATAAATTGGCACCATTACAACAGAAAGTAGAAAAGTTAGTTGTTAATGCCGATTTGCTGTTGACTAATTTAAATGAAATTTTGGATGCAAAATCTAAAGAAAATTTAAAAAACAGTATTTCAAATCTTAGTAAAACTATTGAAGGTTTCAATTCAGTTGTAGAAAATGCCAATTCTATATTATCAAATAACAAAGGTAATATTGATAAAACGCTCTCTAATTTAAATAAAGTCTCAACCGATTTTTCTAAAATTTCTGATTCTTTATCTAAAGCTAACATCACCAAAGTGGTAAATAATCTTGAAAAAACACTTTCTAACGTTGATAAAATTATGAATGATGTTCAGTCTGGGAAAGGTTCCTTAGGAAAAATTGTTAAAGACGATGCATTGTATAATAATTTAGAAAAAACTACAAAAGAATTGGAATTATTATTACAAGACTTAAGGTTAAACCCAACCAGGTATGTAAATGTTTCATTATTTGGAAAGAAAAACAAACCTTATAAAAGTCCAAACGACTCGATTAAAAACGTTAAAAACTAAATCTTTATGGGATTAGTAAATGTGTTATTTGCAATTATTTTAATTTTAGGATTCGGTTTTTTTACTATAAATATTAGAAAAATAATCAGGAATATAAAATTAGGGCAAGAGGTAAATCGTTCTGATAATCCTTCTTTAAGATGGAAAAATATGGCGTTGATTGCTCTTGGACAATCAAAAATGGTCAAAAGACCAATTGCAGGATTACTTCACATTATTGTTTATGTTGGTTTTATCATTATCAATATAGAATTACTTGAAATCATAATAGATGGTCTTTTTGGAACACACAGAATATTTTCTAGTTTAGGTACTTTGTATGATTTTCTTATTGGATCTTTTGAAATATTAGCTTTTTTGGTGCTAGTTGCTGTAGTTATTTTTTATATCAGAAGAAATATTATAAAACTCAATAGATTTATAAATAATGATTTAAAAGGCTGGCCAAAAAATGATGCCAATTATATATTATATTTTGAAATTGTATTAATGTCATTGTTTTTACTGATGAATGCTGCCGATTTGCATTTGCAAAATGTTCCAGGTGGATTTGGTCATTATATAAAAGCGGGTTCATTTCCAATTTCACAATTTCTAGTTCCTATTTTCAATGGACTTTCAGTTTCATCTGTTTTCTTATTAGAAAGAACTTTCTGGTGGTTTCATATTATTGGAATATTAGCATTTTTAAATTACTTGTATTTTTCAAAACACCTTCACATTTTTTTGGCTTTTCCAAATACTTATTTTGCAAATTTAAATCCTGCAGGCCAATTTGATAATTTAGATTCCGTTACCAAAGAAGTAAAACTAATGATGGATCCCAACGCAGATCCTTTTGCGGCAGCTCCTGTTGACGAAAATGCTGTAACCTCAAAATTTGGGGCAAGTGATGTTCAAGATTTAAATTGGGTTCAATTACTAAACGCCTTTACTTGTACAGAATGTGGAAGATGTACCTCTGTTTGTCCTGCAAATCAAACGGGAAAAAAGTTATCACCTAGAAAAATTATGATGGACACTAGAGATCGTCTTGTGGAAGTTGGAAATAATATCGATAAAAACAAAGGAGTTTTTATACCTGATAATGTGACTTTATTAAACAATTACATTTCAGCAGAAGAAATTTGGGCTTGTACTTCTTGTAATGCTTGCGTTGAAGAATGCCCTGTAAATATTAATCCATTATCAATAATTATGGACATGCGTAGGTACTTAGTTATGGAACAAAGCGCTGCTCCAATGTCATTAAATAACATGATGAGTAATATTGAAAACAATGGTGCTCCATGGCAATACAATCAACAAGATCGATTAAATTGGAAAGAAGAATAACACAATTAAAATAAATAACAAACAACAACAACAAAAACAAAATGAGTTTAGAAGAATTAGACAAAAAATTAGTATCCGCATCAGAAAATGGTCAAACTATAAGCCCAATTTTAGCTGAAGGAGTAAAAAATTATCTAATAGATATTGATGGTACCATTTGTGATGATATTCCAAATGAAGAACCAGAAAGAATGTTAACAGCAGCCGTTTACCCAGATGCTTTAATCACTTTAAATAAATGGTATGATGAAGGTCATATTATATGTTTTTTTACATCAAGAACAGAAGAACACAGAGATTATACAGAAACTTGGTTGAAACAACATGGGTTTAAATACCATGGAATGGTAATGGGAAAACCTCGTGGTGGAAACTATCACTGGATTGATAATCACTTGGTTAAAGCTACAAGATACCGTGGAAAATTTACTGATTTAGTAGATAAAGAAGTTACTATTCAGGTTTTTGATGATGAGCATCACCTATAAAAAGGAGAACTTTAAGTTATCACAATTAATATTTAAAATATGTCAGAAATTTTAGTAGTCCCAACAATGGCAGAAATGCTTGCACAAGGAAAACAGCCCGAAGTATTATTTTGGGTAGGTTGTTCAGGTAGTTTCGACGATAGAGCTAAGAAAATTACAAAAGCATTTGTTAAGATATTAAATCGATCTAACGTTTCTTTTGCTGTTCTTGGAACTGAAGAAAGTTGTTCTGGTGATCCTGCTAAACGTGCTGGAAATGAATTTCTATTTCAAATGCAAGCCATGATGAACATAGAAGTTCTAAATGCTTATGAAGCAAAGAAAATTGTAACTGCTTGCCCACATTGTTTTAATACTTTAAAAAATGAATATCCTGAATTAGGTGGAAAATACGAAGTAATACATCATACTGAATTTTTGAAATCGTTACTAGATGATGGTCGTTTAACTATTGAAGGTGGTCAATTTAATGGTAAGAAAATTACTTTTCATGATCCTTGTTATTTAGGAAGAGCCAATTCAATTTACGAAGCACCCAGAGATTTAATTGACAAATTGGATGCTGAATTGGTTGAAATGAAACGCTCCAAGGCAAATGGATTGTGTTGTGGTGCTGGTGGCGCTCAAATGTTTAAAGATGCTGAAGCGGGAGATAAAGAAATTAATATTGAAAGAACAGAAGATGCTTTAAATACCAATCCAGATATTATTGCAACAGGTTGTCCATTTTGCAATACTATGTTAACAGACGGAATCAAGAATAAAGAAAAAGAAGGCGAGATTAAAGTGATGGATATTGCCGAATTAATTGCTAACGCTCAAGACTTATAAAAAAACACCATGTATATTCCATTTGAAAATTTACCTGAAGAATCTAAAATTTGGATCTACCAATCCAATAGAAAATTTACTGACGAAGAATTTGCTGAAATTGAAGTTGTTCTAAAAGATTTCGTTGAAAATTGGGCTGCTCATGGTAAAGGACTTGAAGCTTCTTATCAAATGAAATACAATCGTTTTATTATCTTAGCTGTAAATCAAGATATTCAAGTAGCAACCGGTTGTTCAATTGATTCTTCGGTTCGTTTTATTCAAGATTTGGAACAAAAATACAATGTAGATTTATTAGATAAAATGAATGTTACCTTTAAATTAGGGGAACACGTTGCTCATAAAACGCTAATTGATTTCAAAAAAATGGCTAAAGACAAAGCGGTTACTGAAAATACTATTGTATTCAACAATTTGATTAATAATATCGCTGAATATAATGAGTCTTGGGAAGTTCCAGCGATGGATAGCTGGCACAGTCGCTTTTTTTAAAAGTATTTAAATAAATGAAATTACCTCAATTCAGTAATATAGTAGCTTTATTCTTAATAGTATTTGTATTTTCTTGTTCTTCAACAAAACATTTAAATTCTAAAAATACTGTCGCTAATGATTTTGAATCAGAACTACATATTGATAGAAAACATACTAAAAATCCTTTCTTTGAAGAATCTGATCAAGAAGAGATATGGGTTGATAGTGTTTATAACCAAATGACATTTAATGAAAAAGTTGGTCAGCTTTTTATGGTTGCCGCTTATTCTAATAAAGATTCAATCCACGTAAATTCTATCGATAAATTAATAAAAGAATCAAAAATCGGAGGATTAATATTCTTTCAAGGTGGTCCAGTTCGTCAAGCCAATTTAACCAATAGATACCAATCAAAATCCAAGTTGCCATTATTTAACGGAATCGATGCCGAATGGGGTTTAAGTATGCGCTTGGATTCTACCTACCGATATCCTTGGAACATGACTTTAGGAGCAATTCGTGATACTAAATTAATTGAAAAAGTAGGTTCTAAAATGGGATTAGAAAGCAAAAGATTGGGAATCCATTTTAATTTTGCCCCAGTATTAGATATTAATACGAACCCTAAAAACCCAATAATAGGTTTTCGTTCTTTTGGCGAAAACAAAGAAAATGTTACCCAAAGTGCCTTAGCATTAATGAAAGGATTCCAAAGTCAAGGGGTTTTTTCAACGGGTAAACATTTTCCAGGCCATGGTGACACCGAAGCCGACTCTCACTTGTCTTTACCAAATGTATCCTTTTCAAAAGAAAGAATTAATGAAGTTGAGTTTTATCCTTATAAAAAATTGTTTCATGAGGGTTTAGCTTCTGTAATGGTTGCACATTTAAGCGTTCCAAGTTTAGAACCTAGAATTAATTATCCAACTTCTATTTCTTATAATGTTGTAACTAATATATTACAGAACCAATTGGGTTTTGAAGGGCTGGTTTTTACCGATGCTCTAAACATGAAAGGAGCAAGTAATTATAAAAAAGAAGATGGAGTTGCTTTAACTCCCGGAGATATTGATTTAGAAGCATTTTTAGCTGGTAATGATATTTTGTTGTTTTCCGAAAATGTACCTGCAGCAATTGAGAAAATTTGTTTTGCCTATCAAAACGGAATAATTTCTGAACATAGATTGTCAAGATCTGTAAAGAAAATTCTTAAATTTAAATATTTTGCTGGTCTTAATAATTATAAATCAATAACTACCGATAATTTAATAAGTGATATTTATCCTAGTTCAAATGACGCTTTACAATATCAATTGTATGAAAATGCTATCACTGTTGTTAAAAATAAGAGTAGTATTTTACCAATAAAATCTTTAGAAAACAATAAAATAGCCTATGTAAAATTAGGTGATGATTCTAACAGTAAATTTGTTTCAACATTAAAAAAATACACAGAAATTACTGAAGTTTCGAGTGATAATGTCGATAGTTTAAATGTACAACTAAGTAATTATAATACCGTAATTGTAGGATTTCACAAATCTGATAAAGCATGGAAAAAACAAGATTTTACAGAAACGGAATTACTTTGGTTACAAGAAATTGCTAAGAAAAATAAGGTAATTTTAGATGTTTTTACAAAACCTTATTCTTTATTACCAATTGTAAATTTTGAGGATATTGAGTCGGTTGTAGTTTCGTATCAAAATTGTGAAATTTCTCAAGAAGTTTCTGCTGAATTACTTTTCGGAGCAATTGAAGCTAAAGGTAAGCTACCGGTTTCAATTGGTGAGAATTTTAAAGTTAATGAAGGCTTATCAACCGAAAAATTAAACAGATTAGGATTTACTGTTCCTGAAAATGTGGGAATGAATCCTCAAATTTTATCCAAAATTGATGCAGTAGCAAATAAAGCTATTGATAACAAAATGACCCCAGGTTTACAAATATTGGTAGCCAAAAAAGGAAAAGTTATTTATCAAAAATCCTTTGGTTATCATACTTACGAAAACATTAAAAAAGTTGAAAATACAGACGTTTATGATATTGCTTCATTGACTAAAATTATTTCTACACTTCCAAATGTGATGCAATTGTACAATCATAATAAAGTCAATTTAGATTCGAAACTAGGTGATATGTTGCCACAATTTAAAAATTCTGATAAAGGTGCAATTACTTTCAAAAATTTATTATCTCATTATGCAGGATTTCAAGCTTGGATTCCTTTTTACAAAGCTACTTTAGATAGTTCTAAAATTCCGTCACCAAAATATTATAGTAAAATTAGTAATGATCAATTTTCTAAAAAAGTTGCCGATAGTCTTTTTATGAGAAATGATTATCACGATACAATTATGAATATGATTGTAAAAAGTAAGTTATCGTTGAAAAAAGAATATAAATACAGTGATTTTACTTTCATTATTTTGAAAGACTATTTGGAAAAAATGACCGGTAAAAAACTAGATGAGTTAAGTAGAGATAATTTTTTCAATTCACTTGGAATGAACAATACTCTTTATAATCCTTTAAATAAATTTGATAAAAGCCAAATACCACCAACTGAAATTGACACTTATTTCAGGCACCAACAAATTCAAGGATACGTTCATGATATGGCTGCAGCAATGGAAGGCGGAGTAGGAGGACATGCCGGAATTTTCTCAAATTCTATGGATGTAGCTAAAATGATGCAGATGTATTTACAAAAAGGAAATTACGGTGAAGTAAGTTACTTTACTTCTAAAACTTTTGACGATTTTAATACCTGTTATTTTTGTAATGAAGGAAATAGAAGAGGCTTAGGTTTCGATAAACCTCAGATATCAGGTCCTGGACCAACTTGTGGTTGTGTACCAATGAGTAGTTTCGGACATACTGGTTTTACTGGTACAATTGCATGGGCTGATCCTGAAAATGAAATTGTTTATGTATTTTTATCCAATAGAACTTTTCCTGAAAGTACTGTAAATAAATTGTCCAAAGAGAATATTCGTGAAGATATTCAAAAGATTATTTATGAAGCCATCGTCAAATAAATTTTTTATTTAACGAAAGTTTAATTAATCTCAATCCAATTTTTGTTACTTTCGTTTCACTAAATTTAAACCATGAAAATAGCTATAGTTTGTTATCCTACATTTGGCGGAAGTGGCGTTGTTGCTACTGAATTGGGATTAGAGTTGGCAAGAAGAGGTCATGAAATTCATTTCATTACCTACAGTCAGCCAGTTCGATTAGAACTATTGAATGCTAATGTTCATTATCACGAGGTTAACGTTCCAGAATACCCTTTATTTCATTATCAACCATATGAATTGGCTTTGTCAAGCAAATTAGTTGACATGGTTAAGCTTCATAAAATTGATTTATTGCACGTTCATTATGCTATTCCACATGCTTATGCAGGTTATATGGCAAAACAGATGTTGAAGTCAGAAGGCATTAAAATTCCAATGGTAACAACGCTTCACGGCACAGATATTACATTGGTTGGAAACCACCCATTTTATAAAACCGCAGTTACTTTTAGTATTAATAAATCAGATGTGGTTACTTCAGTATCTCAAAATTTGAAAGATGAAACCTATTCTTTATTTGATATCAAAAAAGACATTCATGTTATACCAAATTTTATTGAATTAGATAAAATTAAAAACATTTCCAAAATAGCTTCAAATCGATCTGTGATGGCCAATGAAAATGAAAAAATAATTACTCACATAAGTAATTTCAGAAAGGTGAAACGTATTCCTGATGTGATTGATATCTTTTATAAAATCCAACAAAAAATTCCTTCTAAGTTAATGATGGTTGGTGATGGTCCAGAAAAAGTAACTGCTGAAAATTTATGTTTTAAACTTGGAATTTCTGATAAAGTTATCTTTTTTGGGAATAGCAATGAAATCGATAAAATTTTAAGTTTTACAGATTTGTTTCTTTTACCTTCTGAAACAGAAAGTTTTGGACTTGCAGCTCTAGAAGCTATGGCTTGGGGCGTTCCTGTAATTTCAAGTAATACAGGAGGTCTTTCAGAAGTAAATTTTGATGGAATTTCAGGTTATTTAAGTGATGTGGGAAATACTGGGGAAATGTCTCAAAATGCAATCAAAATTCTTGAAAACGAGAGTACCTTATTAGAGTTTAAAAATAACGCTTCAACTACTGCAAAACAGTTTGATATAAAGAATATTGTAACTTTATATGAGAATTTATATAAAGAAGCACTTGTAAAAAAATAAGTTTTTTTTAGAATTTATATCTAATACCTAGAGCAATATCCGTTCCAAAACTATTTTCAAAATAGCCGTTTCCTCCAATTTCAGGTCTTAAGTCTAAAGAAGCTTGTAAAGGAAAATCAAAATTATATTCTATTCCTACGTCGCCTGCAGCAAATACAAAAGTGCCGCTACCATTATTAATATTGCTATTTGAGTAAGTTCCTAATCCAGCACCAACACCAGCATACCAATTAAATCCTTGTTCAAGAGGCCAAACCCATTGATACAAACCGTTTAATTTCATAGCATTCACATTATTACTGCTTCTCCAACCCAAATTAAATTCAGCTCTATTTTCAGATTTCAATTTCATCTGATAGGAAATTTCAGTTCCAAATCCTTTGTTAGATCCTAAACGAAGACCAACAGTATGATCGGAAATATTTTGAGCTAACACCGCATTAATTCCAAATAAGAATAATGAACAAACAAGAAGATTTTTCATAAGTAACAAATAAGTTTCCTAATTATAACGCACAACTTTGAAAGCTATTGTATTGAAAATTGATTTTAATGACTTACATCGTAAGTTTGTAAAAACTCCTCTTGAGTTTGATTTCCAGAACTTGGTAACGGAAGGGTAATACCATTAGGAAGACTATTTAAACGGTAGTTGATTACGGTATTAGTATAAACCATTCCAATAGTTTTTGAATAATACTGATACGAAGTTACTACGTCTTGAGGATCTAAAATGCTCAAAACTACTGGGAAAGGAATTCCGCTAACTGTAATAGTTGAAGTAATTCTAGCATTTAAAACTGTTTTTACCTTTTTAACATCTGTATAAACACGTCCATTCGATGAATATGTAGCTAAAGTTTCAATTGAAGTGGATTTTAGAGTATAATCAATTGCTAAAGGGTAATTTTGAACAGTTTGATTTATTGTACCAGAAACACTGCCTAAAATTTGATTATTAGAGGCATTTTCCTGAAAAATAGTATAATCGTTAACCGATAAATTTATTGGCAAAGCAACACCGAAATTGAAAGCAAGGGAACCAGTTAACAAAACTTTACTACCTTCAATTCGAACTGCATTTTTATTTAATGAATTTGAAAAGAAACCAATTGGCATATTTCTAGTTTTAAACTTTTTATAAATTTTAGTGTTTATAGTTGTATCATTTGATACATATAAAGAATCTGTTTGAGAAACGGCATCGGTTAAAACTCTGTATTTCCAATAGTTTCTTAATGCTAATGGAAGGTAATTTGTTTGTGGGGAATTATCTGATCCAGTATTTGTCTCGGGTATATCTGTAGAATTTGTTGAACATGAAAAAAGTAATGTTATAATTGCAAACGATAATAGAATTTTAATTTTCATTTTTGAATATTCAGGTTAATTATTATGCTAATGTATAAAAAATATCTTTATTTAATAAAAATTAAAATTTTAGGTTTCAAATTATAAAACTTATATTTGTTAAAAATCGTTTATTTATGTCAGGCAATACATTTGGAAAACTCTTTAAATTAACAACTTTTGGCGAATCACATGGTGAAGCACTAGGAGGTATTATTGAAGGGTGTCCTTCGGGAATCGAATTGGATTTTAATGCAATTAAACTTGAAATGTCTCGAAGAAAACCAGGACAATCTTCAATTGTTACCCAAAGAAAAGAAGATGATAATGTTCAATTTTTGTCAGGTGTATTTGAAGGAAAAACTACAGGTACCTCAATAGGATTTTTAATTCCAAATACCAATCAAAAATCACAAGATTATTCTGATATAAAAAACACTTATCGACCTAGTCACGCTGATTTTGTTTATGAAAAAAAATATGGAATTCGAGATTATCGTGGTGGTGGACGAAGTTCAGCTCGTGAAACCGCAAGTAGAGTGGTAGCAGGGGCTATTGCAAAACAGATTCTCCCAAACATTAAAATAAACGCATTTGTTTCATCTGTTGGTGATATTTATTTAAATAAACCTTATCAAGACTTGGATTTTTCCAAAATTGAGTCTAATCCTGTTCGTTGCCCAGATACAGAAACGGCAATCAAAATGGAAGAATTAATTCGAAAAATAAAAAAAGAGGGAGATACTATTGGGGGAACTATAACTTGTGTTTTACAAAATGTTCCTATTGGATTAGGAGAACCTGTTTTTGATAAATTACATGCCGATTTAGGAAAGGCTATGTTGTCTATCAATGCCGTTAAAGGATTTGAATATGGTAGCGGTTTCTGCGGTTCCCAAATGAAAGGTAGCGAACACAATGATTTGTATAATTCAGATGGAACTACTAAAACCAATTTATCGGGAGGTATTCAAGGCGGAATTTCTAATGGAATGGACATCTATTTTAGAGTTGCATTTAAGCCGGTTGCGACATTAATTCAGAAACAAGAAGTATTAGACAATCAAGGAAATATTGTTGAATTACAAGGAAAAGGGCGTCATGATCCATGTGTTCTTCCACGCGCAGTACCTATTGTAGAAGCAATGGCTGCAATAGTCTTAGCTGATTTCTATTTATTGAATAAATTATACCAATAGAATTAATAAAAAATATTAAATTAAATTTACATGCAAGAAACATCAAAGCAATCCTTGAAAAATAATTTGACTTTCCAAATTCTAATCGCCATGTTATTGGGAGGAATTTTGGGAGTTATTATCCACAATAATTTAACTGAAGAAGGCGCTAAAGAATTTAGCGGTTACATCAAATTATTAGCCACTGTTTTCATTCGTTTGGTTCAAATGATTATTTCGCCTTTAGTTTTCTCAACTTTAGTAGTTGGTATTGCTAAACTTGGGGATATAAAAGCTGTAGGAAGAATAGGAGGTAAAGCGATGGGTTGGTTTTTTACTGCTTCCTTTATTTCCTTATTAATAGGGATGTTTTGGGTAAATGTTTTGAGTCCTGGTGAAGGGTTGAATTTGTCCAATATTGATTTAACAACCGCGAGTGAGGTTACTGAAAAAACACAAGTATTTTCAGCACAAAATTTCATTGAACACATTATTCCAAAAAGCATAGTAGAAGCAATGGCGGGTAATGAAATACTTCAAATTGTAATATTTTCAATCTTTTTTGGATTGGCAGCAGCCGCAATTGGTGATAATTCAAAACCGGTTGTAAATGCATTAGATAAATTGTCACACATCGTTTTAAAAATGGTGAACTATGTAATGAAATTTGCCCCGATAGGAGTATTTGGCGCTATCGCTGGAGTTTTTGCAATTAGAGATTTCGGTGATTTATTGATGACCTATGCAAAATTCTTTGGTTCATTTATGGTTGGAATAACTACATTATGGATTATTTTAGTTGCAGTAGGTTATCTATTTTTGAAATCTAAAATGACATTATTGTTAAAACGAATTGTAAGTCCTATAGTAATCGCATTTAGTACTACAAGCTCCGAAGCTGTTTTCCCAAAGCTAACAGAAGAATTAGAACGTTTTGGTGTAAAAGATAGAATTGTTTCTTTCATGCTCCCGCTAGGATATTCCTTTAACCTTGATGGAAGTATGATGTACATGACTTTTGCAAGTATTTTTATTGCTCAAGCTTATGGGATTCACTTGGATTTACCAACACAGTTTACCATGCTTTTCGTATTAATGCTTACCAGTAAAGGAATTGCAGGTGTTCCAAGAGCAAGCTTAGTTGTAGTTGCTGCTACTTGCGGCATGTTTAAAATACCCATCGAAGGCATCGCTTTAATTCTTCCTATTGACCATTTCTGTGACATGTTTAGAAGTGGCACCAATGTTTTAGGAAACGCTTTGGCTACTTCTGTAGTTGGAAAATGGGAGAAAGAGGAATAAAATTATTTATTTTTGTATATTTTGTTTTAGTTTTTTTTATATTTGTTTAATCTTTAACAATTTAAACACTTATTTATGAAAAAACTTTTACTATTATTCGTTTTAACAACGACCCCTTCTTTATTTGCTCAAGCAGTAAATTCTGAAAACTTCAATTCTCTTGCTACAGGTAATATAGGTACGGATATTACAGGTGCAACTGCAGGTGCAGGGGGTTTTTATACTTATGCATCTAATGGTACAGCTCCTACAACAGCTACAAATGCTGGTGCTGCAAATTTTCAAATCGTAACTAATGATGCAATTCATGGAAAAGTTTTACAAATTATTGGAACCAATGGTGACAAAGGAAGTAGATATGTTTGGTTAGGTGGTTTATCATCTTCATGGGCAACTAGAACTTCTGGAAATGAAATTATTGAATTTGAATATGAATTTTACACTGGTGCAGGTGGTGGAAGTAATAACCTAGCAGGTGTAAGTATTTATGATATTTCTGGAGGAAAGGTTTTAGGAGGTTTTTCTTTTAATACCAATACTTTAGCACTTTCTGGTGTTGCTTATTATTCATCTGCTACATCACCTGTAAATAATTATATAATTTCTTTTGGGGCTACAGCAGGTACAAATTTAATTTTATCAGCTAACACTTGGATTAGAGTTGGAGTTAGTTTTAATAAAACTACAGGAAGAGTAACCTGGAAAGGTCCTGGGTTAAATGGCTATATAACTGGTGCAGCTGCTGCAATTGATCCTGATGAAATTGATTTTACTTCAACTAGTGGTACTACAACTGTTGCACCAATTGTTACCAATACTTCTGCTGCAACTATCTTAATAGATAACTTTGTTACTAGATTTTCTGCAACTGATACTTTACTACAAAATGATACTTTTGATGTAGCAACTACGAACTTCTCAGTTTCCCCAAATCCAGCGAATGATTTTGTTACAATTTCAAATTCTGAAAACATTTCTGTAAACTCAATTTCAATGACTGATTTAAACGGAAGAGTTGTTAAACAAAATTCTTATTCAAATGTTTCTGAGGTTCAAGTTAACATTTCTGACTTAGCTTCAGGAGTTTATATGATGAACATTAAATCTGATAAAGGTTCTGTAACTAAAAAGATCATTAAAAACTAATCAATTTAGTTTTTAAATTAAAAACTCCTCAAGTAATTGAGGAGTTTTTTTTATTATAAAAATTTAGATTTTATTTCATCAGTAGGAATCAAACAACTTTCTTTTTTACCATACCATATATAGCGGTTTTTAGCTATATAATCATAAAGTAGGTTTCGTAAACTAGTTGGAATTAATCTAAATAAAGTTCCGAAATGAAAAATTCCACCTAAATTTTTAGCAATTTCAATAGCTGCAGCTGATTTATAGAAATAAGAAATTCCAGGTTCATACAATATTACACTATCTATATGTTTAGTATGTAATCCAATATGCTTTACAATTTCTTTACCAAAATCCGATTGTAAGGCTACAAATCTAAATGTATCTTTCTTGTCATGTTTTATTACAAATAGGACAGATGATTCACATAAATTACACAAACCATCAAATAGAATTATTTTTTTACCTTCAGGAAATGCTATCATTTAATTTACTTTTTCTTGGATTCTACAAATTCTAAAGCTTCCAAATTCACGGTAGAAGTAAAAACTCCGTAATTAACCAATGCTTTATTTTTTTCAATTTTATCTATTGTTCCAACAGATTTTCCATCAAACATTCTCACTCTATCACCAACTTTAAGTATTGGTTTTGGTTTTTCAACAACCAAATTGGCTTTAAGTTTCTTTTCTTTCTTTTCCGCACGAATTATTTCTACCTTTTCAGAAACTTCCTGAATTACTTCTTTCTTCTTTTCATTAATTGCTTTTACATCTTTTACGGAAACTTTAATTCGCTTTGAATTTTCAATTTCAATTAACTTCATAAATTCAGCAAACAATATTTTTTTATTCTTACTATTGTAATACTTAGAAGCCAAATCGTCAATCTTCTGTCCGATATAAATTAACTTCTGGTTACTATCATATAACTCTTGATAACTCTCTAATTTCTGCTTTATTTTAACATTAATAGTTTCCATTTTTTTGCCTTCTTCCCGAGCTTTCGTTTCTTCTTCTTTTAATGTTTGAGAAGTTTTTTCCATTTTCGAGCGCTCTTTTTGAAGAGTTGCAATGGTTTTATCAAATCGCACTTTTCCACCTTCAATTTTCTTTTTTGCACGATTAATTAATCCAAAAGGAATTCCGTTTTTTTGAGCAACTTCAAACGTAAAAGAGCTACCTGCTTGTCCTAATACTAATTTATACATCGGTTCCAAAGACTTTTCATCAAACAGCATATTGGCATTCATAGCAAATGGTAATTCGTTTGCCAATATTTTTAAATTGGAATAATGAGTTGTAATTATCCCAAACGCTTCACGATGATAAAATTCTTCTAAGAAAATTTCTGCTAAAGCGCCACCCAATTCTGGATCTGAACCTGTTCCAAATTCATCTATTAAAAATAACGTTTTATTATTGCATTTTTTTAGAAAATAGTTCATGTTTTTTAACCGGTAACTATAGGTGCTCAAATGATTTTCAATGGATTGGTTGTCACCAATATCTGTCAAAATTCTATCAAATAAAAAAGTTTCACTTCGTTCATGGACAGGGATTAACATCCCCGATTGAAACATCAATTGAAGTAATCCAACTGTTTTTAATGAAATAGTTTTACCACCAGCATTAGGTCCTGAAATAACAATAATTCTATTGTTAGAATCCAATTCTATAGTTTGCGGGTAAGTAACCAGTTTATTCTCTTTATTATTTAAATATAAAATAGGGTGGAAGGCATCTTTAAAAAAAACTCGGCGTTCATCAGTAATTGTTGGTAATATCGCATTTATTTTAACTGCATATTTAGCTTTGGCAGCAGTAACATCAATATCACTTAAAAACTCTTGATATTCTATTATTAGTGATAAATAAGGGCGAATTCTATCGGTTAAATACTTAAGAATTTTTGTAATTTCTTCTTTTTCTTCGTATTCTAAATTACTTAATTCACGAGAGTAATTTAAGGTTGTTTCGGGTTCTATATACGCAATACTTCCAGTTTTTGAACTTCCCAAAATGGAACCTTTAACTTTTCTTCGATACATTGATAAAACTGCTAAAACCCTACGATTTTGAACAAAACTCTCTTTGATATCATCTAAATAACCAAGTGAATTGTATTGTGTTAAGGCTATACCAAAACTCTGATTTACTTTTCCTCTAACGGTGTTCATATTTCTACGAATATTCAATAAATCGACTGACGCATTGTCTTTTATTTCACCATATTTATCAACTACATCTTCAATTAATGCAATAATCTCTTTGGTGTATTCTACCCTTATGGCGCGCTTATTTAAATTGGGATAATACTCTTCAAATTTTTTAAAAAACAATAAAAGAATATTTACAGTTATGGAGATATTAGCGATTTTTCTAAAACTTCCCACTTCTAAAAAACTATCTTCAATTGCCAAAAATTTGATTTCATGATTAATAGTTTCAAAACCATGATTTGGAATCGCATTATTATTCTGAAACGAAGAAACGTATTCCGAAGTTTGCAATAAAGCCTCCATCAAATCCTCTTTTTCATTAAAAGGTTTGATTTCCAACGCTTTTTGCTTACCAATATCAGTATTACAAATAGAAGATAGTGTTTCTAATAGCGTTGGAAATTGTAAATCATTAATCGTTTTTTCGGCAATATTGATCATTATTTATTTAAAAATTTAACATCACAAAAATACATAATTACAAGTCAATTACTATTGGATTTATAAAGTTTTAATGTTTGTTGAAGTAATTATATTTAGCAAATTCACAATCCGATTTTGTATATTTGGTTTTTAATTATTTTATGGAAATCAATTTAAATTCTTCTTGGAAACCTTTTTTGAAAGAGGAAATAAATCAAACTTATTTCATTGAATTAATGAATTCTGTTGAAGATGAATATTCAAAAAATACTTGCTATCCACCCAAAGAATTGATTTTCTCCGCATTCGATTATTGTAGTTTTGAAAATTTGAAAGTGGTCATTATTGGTCAAGATCCTTATCATGGCGAAGGCGAGGCAAATGGACTTTGTTTTTCTGTGAATGATTCAGTTAAAATTCCACCGTCATTAAAAAATATTTTCAGAGAAATAAATTTAGATTTTGATGCTTTGCTGATGCCAACATCTGGTAATTTAGAAAGATGGGCAAAACAAGGAGTTTTACTTCTAAATGCTGCTTTAACTGTTCAAAAAGACAAACCAAATAGTCACAAACATTTGAATTGGAATCAATTTACAGATGCCGTAATTCAACTTATTTCTGATAATAAAGAAAATGTAGTTTTTTTACTTTGGGGAAATTTCGCTCAAAAGAAAGGTTTGAAAATCGATAGAAGTAAACACTTAGTTTTGGAATCTGGGCATCCTTCTCCAATGAGCGCCAATCAAGGAAAATGGTTTGAAAATAAGCATTTTAGTCAAACTAATGACTACCTAGAAATTAAAGAAAAAACGAGTATTGATTGGTAATGCAATTTACTTTGTCAATCTCTCTAAAGTATATTTTATCAATTCATCTACAGCTTTATATGGATCTTCGCTAAAAGTTCCAGTTGCTCGATTGGCAATTATAGCATTTAATGACAAGGCATTATGTCCCAAAAGTTTTGAAAGACCATAAATTGCAGCCGTTTCCATTTCTAAATTGGTAATTCTATTTCCTTCAAATTGGAAGTTATCCATTTTAGAATTTAAATTTTTATCTTGAATCCCCAATCGTAATATACGTCCTTGCGGTCCGTAAAATCCTCCAGCTGTCGCAGTTATTCCTTTATGAATTTTATCACTTTCGATAAGTTGCTCTAGTTTTTCCGAACATGAAATTAAATAAGGTCTTCCTTTTCTTAAATCCCAATTGGTATGATTAATGAACGATTCTTCCATTTTAGAATTTGAAATTTCATCAACTAAATAGGAGCGAAGCATGTTATCCAATCCTAATCCGTAGGTTGACATTACAAAACTATCAACAGGAATATCAGCCTGTAATGAACCTGAAGTTCCAATTCTTACAATATTTAATGACGTTAAAGTGGTTTTTGGTTGTCTGGTTATTAAATCAATATTGACTAAAGCATCCAATTCGTTCATTACAATATCGATGTTATCAGGGCCAATCCCAGTTGAAATTACTGATATTCTTTTCCCATTCAAAGTTCCTGTATGGGTTTTAAATTCTCTTTTTTGAAATGAAAATTCAACAGTATCAAATTGACTAGAAATTTTTTCAACTCTATTTTGATCTCCTACAAAAATAATATCATGGGCAATGTGCTCCGGTTTAAGGTTTAAATGGTAAACACTTCCGTCTGGATTTAGAATTAATTCTGATGCTTGTATCATGTTATTGTTTAATGTTTAAAGTTTAAAGTTGTAAAAAAACAGTTTTTCAACCGCCAACACGTTTTACTTTGAAGCCCTTTTCTTTCAAAATAGTCATTATTTTATCACGATAATCTCCTTGAATAATAATGGAATCATCTTTAAAACTACCGCCAACGCTTAATTTTGTCTTTAATTCTTTAGCCAATATTTTAAAGTCATCGTCTGATCCAGTATAACCTTCAATAATTGTAGTAGGTTTTCCTTTTCTTTTTTCAAATTTACAAATCATTGGCTCGTCTTGAATCCAAAGTTCTTTATCCTCAATTTCTTTTTCTTCTTCAGGTATAGGAATATGATCTGGAAATAGGTTTTTTAATTGGTCTTTAAAATCCATTTAAACTATATTTAAAAAAATAAAGTACGAATTGGTATATCCGTACTTTAATTGGTATTTTGAAATTATTATTTTTTTATTAATCCTAAATCGATTAGTCTCTCATGCAAAAAATCACCTGCAGTTATATCAGTATATAATTTGGGATTTTCTGAATCAATGCAGCTGTCTAAGCAATCCAAACGCATTTCACTCACTGGGTGCATAAAAAATGGGATTGAATATCTTGAAGTCCCCCATAATTCACGTGGTGGATTTACTACTTGGTGAATTGTCGATTTTAATTTGTTGTTGGTGTGACGTGACAACATATCACCAACATTTATAACCAATTCGTCAGGTTCAGCAACTGCATCAATCCAAGTACCATCGTGTCTTTGAACTTGTAGTCCTTTGCCTTGAGCGCCCATTAAAAGTGTAATCAAATTAATGTCGCCGTGAGCTGCTGCACGAATTGCATTTTCTGGCTCAGAAGTAATAGGAGGGTAGTGAATTGGTCTTAAAATTGAATTTCCATTATAACCGAATTGGTCAAAATAATATTCATCCAAACCTAAATGTAAAGCTAGTGCTCTTAATACATAAATACCTGTTTTTTCGAGCATTTTGTATGCTTCCTTTCCTACTTCATTAAATCTTGGTAGTTCTTTAACCACAACATTATCAGGATATTCTTCAGCATATTTTGATCCTTTTTCAACATATTGACCAAAGTGCCAAAATTCTTTTAAATCTCCTTCTTTGCGACCTTTTGCATGTTCTTTACCAAAAGAAACATATCCTCTTTGACCACCAATGCCAGGAATTTCATAACTGTATTTAGTTTCTAAAGGGAGAGAAAAAAAATTTCTAATTTCTCCATACAATTCATCAACTAATTGGTCATCTAAAAAATGACCTTTTAAAGCAACGAATCCAATTTCTTCGAATGCTTTTCCGATTTCATTTACAAATTTTTGTTTACGTTCCGGTTCGCCCGAAAGGAAATCACGCAAGTCAACACTAGGAATGTTTTGCATAGTATCAAATTTTGTTGTTTATTTAGGTATAACCCTTATCAATACAAATGTAATGAATAATTTCTAATCTAATAAAAAGAAAGGTATAGAAGAAATTAAAGTTATTTAAGCAATTATAAAAGAAAAAGTTGTTAATTAGTATTCCAATAATATCATATAACACAACTCATGAAAAAAATAACTATCCTACTATTATTAATAACGGGCACTTCGTTTTCACAAATAAATCCTGAGATTGCTAAAAGTGCTGTAAATATTGAAATGCTATTTCCAGAAGGCAAATCCAAAGCATTGATTTTGAGTTATGATGACGGCGCAAAGCAAGACAAAAAATTAGTGGAGCTTATGAATAAGTACCATTTAATTGGGACTTTTCATTTGAATTCTAATAAACTAGGTTCCGATAAAGATTTTAATTATTTGAAAAAAGAAGAAATAAAAGACTTGTATAAAGGGCATGAAGTTTCTGTTCATTCTGCAAATCATCCAAGTTTAGTTGTACTTTCAAAAATCGACATTATCTATGAAATTTTAGATGATAGAAAAGAATTGGAACGATTGGTAGGATACCCAGTAAGAGGAATGGCATATCCGTTTGGTAATACTGATGACAAAGTAATTGACGCTATGGATGGATTAGGAATAGAATATGCAAGAACGGTAGGTGATTCCTATAACTTTGAAATTCCAAAAGACTTCTTGAGATGGTTCCCAACGATGCACCAATTTGCGAAAGCTTATTGGGAACCAAACCAACCGGAAAAAGATAATAAAGAATTAGAATTATTTTACAAAAAAATAGATGACTTTTTGCAAACAAAAGAGCTGGCGGTGCTAGATATTTGGGGTCACAGCTGGGAATTTGGAACTGATCAAAATAAATGGAATGAAGGGGAAAAGTTTTTTAAATTATTAGCCAATAATAAATCTATATATTACGCAAAACAAATTGATTTAGTAGATTATATCAATGCATACAGAAATTTGAAATTCTCTGTTAATAAAACTTCAGTCACAAATAATAGTAAGTTCGATATATATATTAAAATTAATAGTGTAGTATTTAATGTATTAGCTGGATCAACGATGATTCTGAATTACTAGTAAAAATAGTCTAATTTTCATAAAAAAGCTTTTTTAAAAAAATATAACAATTCGAGGCATTTCTGTTATTTTTTTATACTTTTGAGTACGTTTAAAAACCTCAAAAAATGAATTTCGATAGAAAGAATTTGTCCGATGAAACCTTATTAGATTTATATAAAAGAATCCTCAAACCTAGACTTATCGAGGAGAAAATGTTAAAACTTATTCGACAAGGAAAAGTTTCTAAATGGTTTTCAGGGATTGGTCAAGAAGCAATATCTGTTGGAATTACAGCTGTTTTAGACAACGACGAATACATTCTTCCAATGCACCGAAACTTAGGTGTTTTTACTGGAAGAGATATCCCATTATACCGATTATTTTCTCAATGGCAAGGAAAAGCGAATGGCTTTACCAAAGGTCGTGACAGAAGTTTTCACTTTGGAACCCAAGAATACCATATCATTGGAATGATTTCGCATTTAGGTCCGCAATTAGGAGTTGCAGATGGTATTGCTTTGGCAAATAAATTAAAGAAAAACGGAAAGATTACTGCTGTTTTTACAGGAGAAGGCGCTACTTCTGAAGGTGATTTTCACGAAGCATTAAACATTGCATCAGTTTGGGAATTACCTGTTTTATTTATCATTGAAAATAATGGTTATGGGCTTTCAACGCCAACAAATGAGCAATATCGTTGTGAGAATTTAGCCGATAAAGGAATTGGTTACGGAATGGAAAGTCATATTGTGGATGGGAATAATATTTTAGAAGTTTACAATTTGGTTTCAGAATTAAAAGCATCAATGGTTGATAATCCTAGACCTATTTTATTAGAATTCAAAACTTTTAGAATGCGTGGTCATGAAGAGGCGAGTGGAACTAAATATGTACCTCAGGAGTTAATGGATTTATGGGCAATCAAAGATCCAGTTGATAATTATAAAAAGTATTTAACGGATAATGGGATTTTAACTTCCGATTATGACAACGAAATTCATACTGAAATTACAGCTATAATCGATGAAAGTTTAGTACTTGCAAATGCAGAACATGAAATCGAAGCAAGTTATAATGATGAATTAAATGATGTGTACAAACCATTTGATTTTAAAGAAGTTATACATTCAAATGAAACTGAAAACATCCGTTTGATAGATGCTATTTCAACCGGATTAAAACAGTCAATGGAACGACATAGTAATTTAGTTATTATGGGGCAAGATATTGCAGAATATGGTGGCGCATTCAAAATTACTGATGGATTTGTTGATTTATTTGGAAAAGAGAGAATTATAAATACGCCCATTTGCGAAAGCGCTGTAGTTTCAGCTGGAATGGGTTTGTCGATAAATGGTTATAAAGCAATAGTAGAAATGCAATTTGCTGATTTTGTTTCTACAGGATTCAATCCAATAGTAAATTTGTTAGCCAAATCACATTATAGATGGTCGGAAAAAGCCGATGTTGTAGTTCGAATGCCTTGCGGTGGTGGAACTCAAGCGGGACCATTTCATTCTCAAACTAACGAAGCATGGTTTACCAAAACACCAGGTTTAAAGGTTGTTTACCCTTCATTTCCATATGATGCCAAAGGATTATTAAATGAATCTATTAATGATCCAAATCCGGTTATGTTTTTTGAACACAAACAATTGTATCGAAGTGTAAGTCAAGATGTGCCAAAGGATTATTACACATTACCTTTGGGAAAAGCCTCGTTACTTCGTGAAGGAAATCAAGTTACCATTATTTCTTTTGGCGCTGCAGTTCATTGGGCTTTGGAAACATTGGATAAAAATCCAGCTATTTCTGCAGATGTTTTGGATTTAAGAACCTTACAACCGTTGGACGCAGAAGCTATTTTTGCATCAGTAAAGAAAACAGGAAGAGCAATTATATATCAAGAAGATTCTTTATTTGGAGGAATTGCAAGTGATATTTCATCTATGATAATGGAAAACTGTTTCGAGTATTTAGACGCTCCTGTAAAGCGAGTTGCGAGTTTAGAAACACCAATTCCATTCACTAAAGCCTTAGAAGATCAGTATTTGCCGAAAGGCAGATTTGAAATTACTTTATTGGAATTGATTAATTATTGATTTTCTTAGGTTAAATAATTCTATTATCTTTTACTAGAGGTTTACTTGATTATTTGTAATTCCGACTTCATTATTAAATTAATAATTATACATCAATTAAAAAAAAGTTGTGATTTGTAATAAAAATGATTTTTAATACTATTATTAATTATAAATTCATAAAAGATAAAAAATACGTTTTTCATGCCCAAGTATTTTTTACCTTTGAGAAGTAATTTGGTTAAAAATAAATAAAATGAGTTATTATAAAATTGACAATTTAGAACAGTATTTTAAGCATTATAATAAATCAATTCGTGAACCAAGAAAATTTTGGGGTAAAGTAGCTTCAGATAATTTCACTTGGTATCAAGAATGGGAAAAAGTAGTTGATTTTGACATGGCTACAGCTAAAATTGAATGGTTTGTAGGTGCCAAAGTAAATATTGTCAAAAACTGTATTGACCGACATTTAGTTCGAAAAGGGGAAAAAACGGCTATAATATTTGAGCCAAATGACCCAAGTGAGCAAGCACAGCATATTTCTTATAACGAATTGCACGAGCGTGTTTCAAAATTTGCCAATGTACTTAGAGAACAAGGAATTGAGAAAGGCGATCGCGTATGTATTTATTTACCTATGATTCCTGAATTGGCAATAGCCACTTTAGCTTGTGCTAGAATAGGTGCAATACATTCGGTTGTTTTTGCAGGTTTTTCAGCAGCAGCAGTAGCTGCAAGAATCAACGATAGTGAATGTAAAATGGTAATTACATCTGACGGAGGTTTTCGTGGTAATAAAACTATAGATTTAAAAGGTATTATTGACGATGCCCTAGTAAACTGTCCATGTGTAGAAAAAGTATTGGTAGCTAAAAGAACAAATTCTGAAATTTCAATGAAAGTGGGTCGTGACCAATGGCTTCAACCGCTTTTAGACGAAGCATCCGATAATAATGTTGCTGAAATTATGGATGCAGAAGATCCATTATTTATACTTTATACCTCAGGATCAACTGGGAAACCTAAAGGAATGGTTCATACAACTGCTGGTTATATGGTTTATTCTGCTTACACTTTTAAAAATGTATTCAATTACGTTGAAAACGACGTATTTTGGTGTACTGCGGATATCGGTTGGATTACAGGGCATTCCTATATCCTATATGGGCCATTATTAAATGGAGCAACTACAGTTATTTTTGAAGGAGTACCTTCCTATCCCGATTTTAGTCGTTTTTGGGAAGTAATTGAGAAGCATAAAGTAACTCAGTTTTACACCGCACCAACTGCCATTAGAGCTTTAGCAAAAGAGAGTTTGGATTATGTTCAACGATTTCCATTAAAATCATTAAAAGTCATTGGATCTGTTGGAGAACCCATAAATGAAGAGGCATGGCATTGGTATAATGCCCACGTAGGAGGGAAGCGATGTCCAGTTGTTGATACATGGTGGCAAACAGAAACTGGAGGAATTATGATATCCCCTTTGGCATTTGTAACACCTACAAAACCAACCTACGCTTCTTTACCATTACCAGGGGTTCAACCCGTTTTAATGAATGAAAAGCGAAATGAAATTGAGGGAAATCAGGTAACAGGGAATTTATGTATTAAATTTCCATGGCCTGGAATAGCGAGAACAATTTGGGGTGATCATAAACGATATAAAGAAACTTATTTTACTGCTTTTCCTGGGAAATATTTCACTGGTGATGGTGCTTTAAGAGACGAAACCGGTTATTATAGAATTACTGGTAGAGTAGATGATGTTATAATTGTTTCTGGTCATAATCTAGGAACGGCACCAATAGAAGACGCAATAAATGAACATCCAGCGGTTGCTGAAAGTGCTATTGTTGGTTTTCCTCATGATATTAAAGGGAATGCTTTATATGGTTATGTAATTTTAAAAGAAATTGGCGAAAGCAGAAATCATGATAATCTTAAGATTGAAATCAACCAATTAATATCAGATCAAATAGGCCCAATCGCAAAATTGGACAAAATCCAATTTGTTTCCGGTTTACCTAAAACAAGATCAGGAAAAATTATGCGTAGAATATTACGTAAAATTGCTGAAGGTGATTTCTCAAATTTTGGAGATACTACAACTTTATTAAATCCAGAAATTGTTGATGAAATTAAAAATGAGAAATTATAATTCAAATAAAAAAGGCTTCCAATTTAGGAAGCCTTTTTTATTTTAATCCCAATCTGGTTTTAAGTTTTAAAAATAGTAGAGCTACAGTATAAGCCAAATCAGGAATTGCAGTTTCTTCGATAATTGGAAGCTTAAATTCATTACACAAATCATCAATAGAATAGGATTTGTCAGAAGTATCTTTGTATTTTTTATACATTATTTCGATATCAATTGCATCGTTTTTTAATCTTCCGCAATTCATTTTTTCCAATGCGGCATTAATTAAATCGATGGATAAATTAATCTTATGTCCAACTAAAACAGCATTTCCTAAAAACTCAATAAAAGCTTGAATAGCCTCGCGTTCACCAAGTTTTGGTTGTGAACTTTTAATAATAGCTTCATTTGAAAGGCCATTTTCATGTAAGTAAATATATTGCAATAAAACTACTTCAAAGAAGTCACCAATATTAATTTTATCATTTTCAATTCCAACCGCTCCAAAAGCCATTATAACATCTTTTTGGGGGTTAACACCTGAATAATCAATACTTAAAGCAACATATCTTTTAGGTCTTGTTTCAAATTTTGTAAGATAATTTTTCCAAAATTCGGGATAATCTTTATTTATATTTTTAATCCAATCAATCATGATTATGAAAACTGTGTTAGTTGAAAATTATCTTTAATAAGTTCCTCTAAATCTTTAATGGTGTTAAGCGCATTTTTCAAATTCTCTTTATCTACTTTGTTCAAATCTTCTAGATTAATAAATTGACCTGAATTGTCGTATCTCAAACCTTCAATAGTTTTAATTTTAGTAAGAGATTGATAGGCTTCAGCACAATTCAAGTAGATTTCAGAATTTTTCAAATCTACCATTGCAAGATGCTTAAATCTCATGTAAGTATTGTTAATTCCGCGAATATTATAACTAATAACAAATAGTCTTGCGCCGTCAATTAAAGGCAATAAAGCGCGATTTTTAATATCAAATTTACCTTTGTTAGGACCAGTTTCTTCGACATTAATTTTTTTGAAAAAGCTTAATGCCGGCAGTTTTCTTAAAGCTTCATTTCCTAAATAATCAAAAAATAATTTGTTTTTTCTGGTATTCACAAAAATAATATCGGTTATAGAATCTTCAATCTTCTGTTCACCAAAAGCAATTTCATAATCAAAGAAAATACTACTAATATCGTTGTTAATCTCACCAGGAATTTTCATCCAATTACTATATTGTTTCATCCATTCTGTCATCGATTTACACCAAATCATATTACTCGCAATATGACCATTTGGACAAGGTTGGTATCCAACGATTTCTAAATTTGAAACCGTTTTTTTTGCTAGTCTTAAAAAATAATTTTTAACATCACGATATTTTTCAGCTGCAACATCTTCAAAAACTAAAATACTATCTTGGTCAGTAAGTAATAATTGCTCTTTTCTACCTTGACTTCCAACGCAAAGCCACGCAAAACGTGCAGGAGGGGAGCCAATATCTAAAATAGCTAATTCTACTGCTCTTTTAATAATTGCAATATTAATTTCATTTGCAATATTGGTAATATGGGCTAATGGTATATTTTTAGTTAATGAAGTATAAATTAGATCAGTAACTTTTGAACGTATATTTTTTAGCTCAGAAGCGTTTTGAGAGCGTTTAATTTCTTTAATAAACACTCCAGGATTACTAGCTTGCGAAACAATTAAATCATGTTCGGAAATAACTCCTTTAATATCAGTTTGATCTGATCCATCAATAGTTACGCATAAATGACTTACATTATTCTTTAATAATAATAATTGAGCCTCTGCTAAAGAAACGTTTTCAGGAACAGTGATAACTGGTGACGACATAATTTTATTTATCGGCATAGAGATATCAACACGGCCAGAAGCTACTTTGATTCTCATATCGGTATCAGTTACAATTCCAATTGGCATATTAAGTTCTGAAATTATTGCATTATCAACTAAATTATCTGTCATCAATTGTGCAACATCTTTAATTACAGCATTTGATGCTACTTTTAATGGAGATCTATTATAAGCTAATGTCTGGAAATACTGTATTTCTGTAGGTTTAGAAGAATAGGCAATATTGTCTGACAATAATTTTCCTTTATTTTCAATATCAGAAGGATTACTAGTATTATTTGCAAAACTCTCTAAAAGGAAATTTAAAACTTCAGAATTCTGGGCAACAAATGGTCGGAAAGTTGCAATTGGTATTGCATAAATAATTGATTCCTCTCGAGCTCTGGCGGTCATCATGTAATTATTCTTAGCGAAAAAAGGGCGTAAACCAAATACATCGCCGGCAATACATTTGTTAAGTAAGGTTTCTTCAGAGTCTGAAATTACAAATAAATTCACAACTCCTGAATCAACCATATAAAAACTGTCATGTAAAGTATCATTAATTTGAAATAAATCCTTATTTTTTTCAAGATTAATTATTTTAATACTCATTGCAACAATCGATAATTCTTCAATTGTTAGATTATTAAAAGGTGGATATTGTTTCAGAAAGTAAGCAACTCTAGAGACGATTGTATTCATTATTGAATTGGAATATTAAATAGATGCGTAAATTTAAACTTTATTATTAAATCACACAATAGTAGAGGTATTTATTAAATATTCTATTTTACATAATATAAATTATAGTGTAAATTAAAGTTTATTGTAAATAGGTAAAAGTGTTGTATTTTCTGGTGTTTTTAGTTATTTAAGAGCTTTGTTTATTTTGAAGTAAATAATTAGCCAATAACTTTTCAATCAATTCTTCTTTGGTTAAATGATGAAAAACTGTTTTGATTTTATTCTTAAACTCAGAATCTAATTCTTGGTTTGGTTTGGTTTTGAAAATTTGTTTTGCCCATAACAATGTGTTGTTTTCTTCAATACTATTTGAATTTGGCTTTTTCATTAGATTGAATTTAATGCCCAATTCTTTTTCAAATAAAGGAATCTCGCCAACTTCTTCATTTTGTAATACTGTTAAAGACAATCCTTTTTCACCAGCTCTAGCAGTTCTTCCGCTTCTATGAACATAGGTTTCGAAGGTGTCAGGCAAATGATAATTAACGACGTAACTAATTTCTTGAACGTCAATTCCACGCGCTGCCAAGTCAGTAGCTACAAGAATATTGATGTGACCTTCACGAAATTGTCCCATAATTCTATCACGAATGGGTTGCGTTAAACTTCCATGTATTGCTCCAGATGAAAATCTGTTAATAGCTAGGTTTTTGGCTAGTTTATTGACTGCAGCCTTTGTTTTACAAAAAATAATACCTCGCTCACCTTCTTTTGAATTTAAGAAATGCATTAGAATATCTAGTTTTTCTATAGGTTCTACAACTACATATTGATGTTCTATTCCTTGATTACCAACAGTTTCCATATTGGCGCTTACTTGAGTTACCAATTTAGACATATAATTTTGAATCAGCTGCTTAATTGGCCCCGGCATTGTTGCTGAAAACAACAAAGTCCTTCTTTTTTTTGGCAATTCCGAAACAATTTCGTCTAAACCTTCTTTCAGTACCGTAACCATTTCATCAGCTTCGTCAAGAACAAAATAGTTGGTTTCTTTAATATTGATTGCTTTCCTTTGAATCAAATCAATTAATCTACCTGGAGTTGCAATTACAATGTGATTTATGTCTTTTAATTGCTCTATTTGAGGTTTTATAGGAGTTCCGCCACAAACTGAGGTAATAGAAATTTCTGGTAAATATTTTGAAAATAATTTGAAATTACTAAGTATTTGTTGGCCTAATTCACGTGTTGGTACTAAAATAACAACTTGAATGGCATTTGATTTTAAATCAATTAATTGCAGTAATGGCAATCCAAAAGCTGCAGTCTTCCCCGTCCCTGTTTTTGCTAATCCCACAAAATCATGTGTTTCATTAAGAATTATGGGAATTGCTTTAGCTTGAATCTCTGTTGGAATTTCAATACTAATATCGGTAAGAGCTTTTACTATTTCTTTTGAAATTCCAAGATTTACAAAATTATTTAACATAATTATTTATTATTTAAAATACTAAAAATCAAAATATTATAATTATTTATATAAACAATAAATTTATATTTTTAATCAAATAGTGATTCTCGAATTTTCTTTCCAATTAATAGATTCAATTTAATCTTATAGTCTTCTACCAACCATTCTCGATAATTTTTGGAACAATGACTTAAACAAGAAGCGTATCTTTTCATTCTACATTCAATATCGTCGTGAAGTTCACGAGCCAATATTTTTGCTTCTCTTAAATCCTCCGAATTATCTACACACATTATAGCATGTTGCTCTAATGAGCGCTCTAAAACTATTTTTGAACGTAAATTGGCTGCAATAATTTTTTTGTGTTCTTCAACAATATCAAAGGTTACTTCTGGTGAATTTTTAAATCTAAGTCTTAATTCTGCTGGCATTTGATATTTAAAATACCTTTCAATTTCAATATCATCACGAAGATTTTCTAAATAATATTCTGGAGATCTAAAAATATGTTGCCAATCAATTGGTTCGCTCCAAAGCCCAAATCTAGCGGCATTATTCCCTAAATCAATTACTACAAATGTATCTTTATTTGGTAATTTTCTTGACCCACGACCTATCATTTGATAATATAATGTCAAGGATTTCGTAGCTCTATTTAATATTATTGTTTCTACTGTAGGCTCGTCAAAACCTGTGGTTAATATCCCAACAGATGTTAATATTGCATCCGGTTTTTTCTTAAACCAATTCAGTATTTCTTTTCTTTCTTCCGTACTACAGGTGTTATCGAGATGACGGATTTCATAACCTGCCTCCCTAAATGTTTCGTAAACAAAAAGCGAAGTACTAATTCCGTTATTAAAAATTAGCGTCTTTTTTCCTAATGATTTTTCTGTGTAAGCATGCAGTAATTTTTCTTGCATTATCATATTTGAATACAAATCATCTGACGATTTTACGGTGTAATCACCGTTAATTCCTACTTTTAATGATGTTAATCCAACATCATAACTATAAGTAATCGCTTTTGCAAGAAAACCTTTGTCTATCAACGAAGAAATTGTATCACCTACAATCAATTCATCGTAATTTTCATTCATCGGTAATTTTACATTTGAACTAAGGGGTGTTGCTGTTACACCAAGAATAAATGAATTTTTGAAACAACTTAGTAATTTTCTAAAGGAGTTATAATGTGCTTCGTCAATAATAACTAAACCAATATTATCCAAATGCAACTTTTCATCATTGATGCGGTTTTTTAAGGTTTCAACCATGGCAACAAAACAAGAATAATCATTTTGATCTGGTAATTCTTTTATATTGCTGTTGATTATTTTGTTTTTAACATCAAATCCTTTGAGCATTTTTGAGGTTTGCTTACACAATTCAATTCGGTGGGTTAAAACCACTACTTTTTTATCGTGTTTAGCTATATACTGCCTTACAATTTCAGAGAAAATAACTGTTTTTCCTCCTCCTGTTGGTAATTGATATAATAAATGGTGGTTGCTTGGCGCGTTATCTAAACGTTCAAAAATGACGTCAATATCAGATTGTTGATATCCGTAAAGTTCTTTCTTATCCTCAATTTCAATATCTAACTCTTTTTGCGGCATTTTTAAAGTTGTAATTTTTGCAAAAATACGTTTAAAAAAGGGTTATTTGAGTATATTGAAGTTATATTTTGTGTTTTTTTAATAATCAAATTTTTCAACAATAGAATTAAATTCAAATACATTGTACCAATCTTGATTTTCGGCTTCAGCCCTTATTGCCTCTACCCTATTTTTAAAATCATATAAAATTCCGTTTTCAATCATAAAACTGACCGCCTGTTCGAAAGAATTTAACATGCTTTTGAAAAATAATTCTTGTTTGATGAATTTTTCTGAAGAATAAGTTTGTGCAATTTCTATTGAAAAAAGCATGACATCAGCTATAATAAATGGATCAACTCCAAGTGAAATAAAATGCTTGATTTTTTTTTGAGCCACCGATCTTCTGGTTTTTGCTTTTTTGCCTCTTACGGGGAAATACTCATTAGAAACTTTTAATTTAAAATCTTGTAACAAACCTCTTTCATTGGGTTTAAATACAAAATCGTAAAAAGTTTTAACAACAGGAAATTTATCATATAAATTAATTATCTGTTCTTCTAATTGCTCTTTGTTAAGTTCGTTAAGGTATTTTTTTAAATCTCGTTTACTCATTATCTATACTATGTTGTCACAAATGTAAATTACTTTTTCAATCTTTGTAAAATAATGATTGATATTAATTAAATTTGTAATAATTATTTAAAATTAAAATGGTCAAGATTTTTAAAGCAGTAGCAATTCTAGAAGGAATATCTTATTTAGCATTATTTTCAAATATGTTATTTATAAAACCAAATAATTTCAAATTATACCATCAATTACTTTATCCAATAGGAATGTCACATGGTTTGCTTTTTGTTGGATATGTACTTTTGGCATTTGCAATAAAAAAATCCCAAAATTGGAGTTTTACTAACTTTGGTATAGTATTATTGGCTTCCCTCCTACCATTTGCAACCTTTTATGTGGAACAAAAATATATAAAAAAATGATAAAAATAATAGAATCGATATTTGGCTGGTCTGATACATTATTACTTAAAATAGGTTTTAATTCTTCTTTAGCCTCCTACATTAGCATTATTATAAATACAGCATTATTGTGCGCTTTAGCCTATTCTATTTACATTGTTTTTAGAATTATATTGGTTACTGCAATGGTATTTATTGCAAAAAAAACCAAAACTAAATTTGACGATTTATTAGTTTCAAACAAAACTGCAAAATACATCGCCCATTTAATTCCGTTGTTATTTATCTATAAATCAGTTCCAATTATTTTGAGCGACTTTGTTTATTGGGAATCTATTTTTGGAAAATTAGTTGGAGTTTATATCGTTCTTTTAGTACTTTGGATTATAAGAACCATTTTTAATGCCATTAGAGATTATTTAAAACAAGACCCTAAATTTAGCGATAAACCAATAGACAGTTATATTCAGGTAATTATGATTGTGCTTTGGATTTTTGGAATTATCATTATTGTTTCTGAAATTTTTGATATTGATACAAAAAATCTTCTAGCAATATTAGGTACTGTTTCTGCAGTAATAATTTTGATTTTTAGAGATACTATTTTAGGATTTGTTGCAAGTGTTCAAGTGTCTTTAAACGACATGGTTCGAATTGGTGACTGGATTACTTTCGATAAATTTGGTGCCGATGGTGATGTAACTGAAATCAATTTAGCTACCGTGAAAGTTAGAAATTTTGATAATACAACCACTACAATTCCAACTTATAGTATGATATCAGATTCTTTCCGAAATTGGCGTGGAATGCTAGATTCCGATGGTAGAAGAATAAAAAGATATGTACTTATTAAAGCCAGTAGTATCCGATTTATGAAAGATCAAGAGATTGAAAACTTAAAGAGAATTCAGTTATTAACTTCTTATATCCAGCATCGTCAAGATGAAATTTTAAAGTTCAATGCTACACACAATGTAGATAAAACCATAGCTATAAATGGAAGAAATCTAACCAATTTTGGGTTGTTTAGAAAATACATTACAGAATATTTGCACAATCATCCTGGATTAAATAAAGATATGATTTTGCTATGTCGTCAATTGCAGCCTACTCAAAATGGAATTCCATTAGAAATTTATGCTTTTTCAAATGATAAAAAATTCGAGAATTACGAATACATAATGTCAGATATATTTGACCATATATTTGCTTCAATAAAGTATTTTGATTTGGAAATTTGTGAAATGGTCAATACGATTGATGCAGGAAAATAGTTTATTTCAAGCGATTTCCAACGTATTCAATTTGTGTTTTTCCATGAGGTTTGGGTTTTCCATCGTCACCTAAACTAACCATTGTGGTGGAATCTATGGTGATAATTGTTTCTCTAGTCATCATGTTTCTGGCTTCACATTTCAAGGTCAATGAAGAGTTTCCGAATTTAACCACATCAATCCCAATTTCAATAATATCACCCTGTTTGGCAGAACTCCTGAAATTTATTTCTGACATATATTTGGTAACCACTCGGCTATTTTCTAATTGGATAATAGAATAAAGAGCTAATTCTTCATCAATCCAAGCCAATAATTTACCTCCAAATAAAGTTCCGTTAGGATTTAAATCTTCGGGTTTTACCCATTTACGTGTGTGAAATCTCATAAATTAATTTTTTGACAAAAATACAATATAAAATTACATGTTTTTAATCCTAGATTCCATAAATTAGATTGCTAATTAATTATTATAAATCATGAGCATTAGAGAACATCTAATATCGACTTTAAGAGGAGAAACTTTAGGAGAAATCAATTCTCAAACTTCTGTAGAAGAGTTGTTTCAAAATCAAACCTTAAGACCAATTTTGAAATTGCAAAATGAACTATATATTGAGTTATTTATAAATTATATCCTAAAAAATAAGGCTCAATTTAGTCAATTTACGGTAGAAAAAAAGTTGGATTATATTGAAAATTCAATACTTAACGATAATAAGTTTAGAAATTTACTTATTGGAACAACCATTGGATTATTGCAAATTGAGGAATATAAATTATACTCAAAAAATGCATCTGCATTGAATAAAAGAATAATTACAATGCTTATTGAAAGATTAAAATCCCAAGTTCAATTATTAGATGAACCTAGGACTTTATAAATTAATCTTCCTCATTATCATTTTTCACATCTGTTGCGTTTTCACTTGAACCTGCACCTGAATTGGATCTAATTTCAGTATGACGAATTTCACCTCCTGATGTTCCAACACTTTTTGCAAAAACTGCAGCTAATAAAGCTAAAGCTAACGTTATAAATGAAAATATTTTAGCCAAATTATGGTTCTTAATGGACGTGTATAATGATAATAATCCTAAAAATCCAGTTACATACATAATGATTGCAAACTTTTCTGCAATTTCTTCATGTTCATGAATTATTTGTTTGCCAATATTTGGAAGGTCTTCTACTAATTCCTCAGCGCCCTCGCCTGTTCCCATACTGAAAGCAGCAAATATAGCAGCAACAATAAATAAAATATAAGCAGTATTTTTTACAGAATTGTTTTTTAATAACATTCCTGTAATTAAAATCCCCAAACCAAATAAGGTTCCTATTATTGGAAAATGATTAACCACCAAGTGTAAATGTGCGTCGTTCATAATGATTTTGTTTTATTTAATTAATTGTAAATATAGCTTTGATTATTGATATATTAACTGTTATTTTTTATATAATTATTATGTTTTTATCCTGCTAAAGAAACCCCTATTAAAGTCCCAATCCCATAAGTAACCGCAGCGGCTGTTAACCCAAAGGCAACTTGTCTAAAACCGGAATACAAAACGCTTTTCCCTGTTAACAATGTAATTGCTGCTCCAATTCCAAATAATCCTACAACACTGCTTATAATACTCAAGATAATAGCATTTTTCCCATCTAAAATCATAAATGGATAAAGTGGAATTATTGCACCGATTGAAAATAACAAAAAGGAAGCAATTGCTGCTTCCCAAGCGGAGCCTCCTAAATCTTCTTTGTCTATTCCTAATTCTTCTTTTATAATCGCGTCAATTGCCGTTTCTTGAGATTCAAATGCCTTGTCTGCCAATTTTTTAGCTTCTTCAATGCTCATTCCTTTTGCTTGATATAAAAGGACTAATTCTTTTTTTTCTTCTTCAGGTGAAGCTTCTAATTCTTCCATTTCTAAGTCAATTTGGCGTTGGTTTAATTCTCTAGAACTTTGAACTGAGAGCCACTCCCCTAACGCCATTGAAATGGATCCCGCCATTAAACCTGCAATTCCGGTTAATAAAATAGTATTATTGGAAACTGCGGCACCTGCAACGCCCATAACCAAACTCATGTTCGAAACCAATCCATCATTAGATCCTAATACAGCAGCTCTAAGTGCATTTCCTCCCACGGATTTATGTCGGCTTTCGAATTTTGATAAAAATCCTCCCGAAACATTCAGCGCCTTATTATTATTCACCGCTTCGATAATATTGAGATGATTGTGTTCAAAACCACTTAGTTTTTCACCATTTTCAATTTTATTTTTAATTGAATTTACTGCAAATTGTTTTTCTACACTTGACAAACTGCTAATTATTGAACTATAACCAAATAATTTACCTACTCTTAATTGAAATTTTGCTCTTGAAGAAGGTTGTGGCATTTCGTAATTTGGATCGAATTCATTTACTTTTCTCAACATATGATTAGCATGTCCTTTTTCAATTTCTGCTAAACTATTTAATACTCGGCTCAGATTTTCATCGGATTGAATTGTTGCAATACTTGTATAAAGAAATGCTGTATCAACCTCCGTTTGTAATTGCGATTTTAGTTTGCCTATATCCATGGTACCCGTTTTTTTGATTTACAAAATTAATCATAATTCAATGATATTTTAATTAAACTATTCAATCATTTACTTTTAAAATTGTTAAAATAAATTAAAGTACAATCCAACTATTTTAATTAAATTTAAATTATAAAATAAAGACTATACAAAAGGCATTTTTATACAAATTATATATAATAGTAATTTCTTTGAAAGAATTCTATTCTTGCTCAAATTTCTTTATTTTTGTAAAAAATACTATCATGACTTTTTTAAGAAAAACCACGCCTTTTTATACTCTTGCTTTGTTTTATATAGTTGTAAGCTTCTTTTTGCGTGCAATTTTAATTTTTCATCCTATTACTCAAACTTCATTTTCATTTATTGAAATAATCAAAATATTTGCTTTAGGATTTCTATCTGATTTATTCGTTTTTACAATTGTCAGCACTTTTTTGTGGTTGTATTTAATATTTATATCCAATGCTAAATATCTTAAACCTTACGGATATATTATTTTTGGTATGTTGGTTTCATTACTAATCTACGTAAAGTTTTTTAATACCATTCTTAATGAATATGGAGGGGTTTTACCCGAAATTGGGTTTGCATTCGTGGCAATTAAAACTATTCTATTTGGATTGCTATTATTTCTTCCAAAATATCGATCAAAAATTAGATTCTGGCTGTTCAGTTTTGTTATTTTTCTATTTGTTGCAATCCTATTACAAATTGCAATTAGCGAGTACTTTTTTTGGAATGAATTTGGTGTCCGATTTAATTTTATTGCAGTTGATTATTTGGTTTATACCAATGAAGTTATCGGAAATATTATGCAGTCTTATCCAGTAATTCCTCTATTTTCTGTATTGTATATAATTGCAGGAATTGTAACTTATTTTATAGTTCAAAAGTCAAAAAATTATATTGAAGAAATACCAACTTTTTTAGAAAAACTGAAGATTTCCGGGGTTTATTTGGCATTATTTATTATTTCTTTATTGGCAATTCCTTTTCTTTCCAATAAAGAAAATTCCGACAATATTTTTGCGAATGAGCTACAAGCAAATGGAATTTATAAGTTCTATAAAGCCTTTATGAATAGTGAATTGGATTATTTTAAATTTTATATAACAATTCCAAGCGATCAAGCTTATACTTTACTGCACAATCAAATTCCGGGTTCTCAAAATGAATCTACTTTAAGAAATATAAATAGCAATTCTTCCGAAATTCATAAAAACGTTGTCTTAATTACCATCGAAAGTTACAGCGCTGAATTTATGGAGATGTATGGAAACGAACAAAAAATAACACCTTTTCTAGATAGTTTAGCAACGAAAAGTATGGTTTTTTCTAATTTATATGCTGTTGGAAATAGAACCGTACGCGGATTAGAAGCGGTAACTTTGTGCTTACCTCCTACTGCTGGTGAAAGTGTTGTAAAACGCGAAGACAATAAAAACAAATTTTCAACTGGAAACGTGTTTAAACAAAAAGGATATAATGTAAAATATCTTTATGGTGGCGATGCATTTTTTGACAATATGCAAGATTTCTTTGGTGGGAATGGTTATGAAATTGTTGATAAATTGTCTTTTAAATCAGAGGAAATTACTTTTGCAAATATATGGGGGGTTTGTGATGAAGACATGGCAAATAAAGCTATTCAAACAATGAATTTGGAA